>Ga0056128_1001539_pt1 | contig 25957 bp, 12 predicted proteins | sample WorMetLIZISLAND2_FD_71113 | JGI IMG/M metagenome (GOLD analysis project Ga0056128, IMG submission 71113) | Marine gutless worms symbiont microbial communities from Max Planck institute for Marine Microbiology, Germany - Olavius geniculatus... ... | reverse complement strand
GCGCACTTCCCACCGGAAACAAAAGCCCTTCTTACAACTTTTTTCAATAGGGGATCAAAAATTGGCTTAAAATGCAATAAATAAACGCCTATAACTTCGGAGTTAGGGGTGTAGCCCGACAAAACTTTAACACTTGACGCGTCTCTATGTTGTGGTGTTAAGGCAAATACAACTTTTGGGGGCACCGCCCCCTTTAAATTTGGGAGGGCAAAAAACGTTCAAAAATTGCTGCGATTTACGACAACTTTCGAGTTTGACCGCAAATATCTCTGAACTGGATAGAGTTATCGACAAGCGGTAAACGGCGTTATCAAACACGCTTAATTCCGCGTTGAACAAAAAAACTGTGTAAATTTCGGTTTTCAACGAACTAAGTTATAAACGATTATTTTGACCCACCCACGCGCATATTTCGGAAAACCATATTTCGGTTTTTAGGGGATGCTGCGCGCCAAAATTTTTACACGCGCTAGAGAATGACCAAGTTTTACTAGCGCACCCCCCACCACCGAGGACGGGGGCCTTTTTTAAAACTTTTTTTCAAAAGTTGGTCCTAAATTGGCTGAAAATGTAATAAATGAGCGCTTATAACTTCGGTGTTAAAGGGTGTAGCCCGACGAAACTTCGGCACTTGACGCGCCTTTAGGTTGGGGTGTTAACGCATGTGCAACATTTGGGGGCTCCGCCCCCTTTAAAATTTGGGAAGGCAAAAAACGTTCAAAAATTAGTGCTATTTACGACAACTTTCAAGTTTGACTCCAAATGTCTCTGAAACCGAATAAAATAGCGACAAATTATCATCGGCGTTGACGAGAAAGTTTCTTTCGGCGTTGAACAAAAAAATTTGTAAAATTCGGTCAACTACAAACAAAGTTATAGGCGCTCATGTTGACCTACCCTAAGTCGCCAATGCGCTTTCGGCGTATGCCAATGCATTTGAGTTCGGGCCACGTGACTTTGATGCCGGGAAAATTTTACCCCTTTCCCTAATTTTTCCCTAATCGAACTTAGTGCGCCGGGCAAACTCACTTTGGGCATTGCGCCAAATTTATAGTTAGTTTGCCCGGAAGCGATAGTCCAGATGTTTTAGCCCAGATGTTTGTTTTTTTTTCCGAGATGCATGGGCCGACCGGCGTGATATTTTGCACGATGGTCAATACTAAGCCCTATTTTATAACGGCGCTAAAAAAATTTTGGGGAGTATCCCCCCAAAAAATTTTAGGGGCCAAAAACATTCAAAATTTGGCCTAATTTCGGTCGACTTCGAAGTTCAACGGTGAATACCTCCGGAACGGATGAAGATATTTAATATCGGTGAGTTACTCGTTTGACACCGATTTCTTCCGCGTTAGGAATACAAGTCCGGTAAAGGTCGGTCTAGTGACCTTGGAGATCTAGATGTGGAATTGTACCCACCAAAAACGCATTTTTCGGAAAAACACATTTCGGCCTCTAGAGGATGCTGCGCCCCCAAATTTTTACACGCGCTAGAAAATGACCAAGTCTTACTAGCGCATTTTTCTCCGGGGACGGGGGCCCCTTTACAACTTTTTTCAAAAGGGGGTCAAAAACTGGCTTAAAATGCAATAAATGAACGCCTATAACTTCGCAGTTAAAGGGTGTAGCCCGACGAAACCTTGGCACTTGACGCGCCTCTATGATAAGGTGTAAACGCAAATACAACTTTTGGGAACACCGCCCCTCTTTAAATTTGTGAGGGCAAAAACCTTTTAAAAATTGGTGCGATTTACGACAACTTTTGAGTTTGACCGCAACTATCTCTGAACTGGATAGAGTTATCGACAAGCGGTAAACAACATTATCAAACACGTTTAATTCCGCGTTGAACAGAAAAACTGTGTAAAATTTCGGTTTTCAACGAACTAAGTTATAAACGCTCATTTTGACCCATCCAAAGCGCATATTTCGGAAAAAAACTATATTTCGGCCCTTAAAGGGTGCTGCGCGCCGAAATTTTTACTCGCGCTAAAAAATAACCAAGTCTTACTAGCGCACCTTTCAGCGGAGACGGGGGCTTTTTTTAAAACTTTTTTTCAAAAGTTGGTTCTAAATTGGCTGAAAATGTAGTAATTGAACGCTTTTAACTTCGGTGTTAGGAGGTGTAGCCCGAAGAAACTTTGGCACTTGACGCGTTTCTAAGTTAAGGTGTTAACGCATGTACAACATTTGGGGGCTCCGCCCCCTTTAAAATTTGGGAAGGCAAAAAACGTTCAAAAATTGGTGCGATTTACGACAACTTTTGAGTTTAAGCGCAAATATCTCCGGAATCGATGAAGCTAGCGACAAGCTCTAAACGGCGATGACGAGTACGATCTTTTCGACGTTAAAAAAAGAAATTGTAAAATTTCGTCCATTACGAACAAAGTTATAAGCGATCATGTTGACATACCGTAAGTCGACAATGCGCGTTCGGCGTATGCCAATGCATTTGAGTGCGAAACACGTGACTTTGATGCCGAAAAAAATTTTACTTCCCCTACCTATTTTTTCTCCAGTCAGACTTAGGGCGCCGTGCAAACTTTTTGCTCCAAATTTCTAGTTTTTTTTAATTTTTCCCTAGCGTGATCTCCGAGTTGCGTGGGCCGACCGGCGTGAAATTTTGCACGATGGTCAATATTGAACTGAATTTTATAATGCCGATCTAAAATTTTGGGGGGCACATTCCAAAAAAATTTCAGGAGCCAAAAACATGCAAAATTTGGCCCGATTTCGTTAGACTTTGAAGTTCGGCGGCGAATATCTCTGGAAAGGATAATGATATTCAAAATCGGTGAGTTACTCTTTCGACAACGATTTCTCTTGCGTTAGGCAAAGCAAAGTTGGTGACGGTCGGTCTAGTGACCTTGAAGATTTAGATGTGGAATTGTACCCACCGAAAACGCATTATTCGGAAGAACATATTTCAGCCCCTAGGTGGCGCTGCGCCCCCAATTTTTTACACGCGTTAAAGAATGACCACATCTTACTAGCGCATTTTCCACCAAGATCAGGGCTTTTTTGCAACTTTTTTTTAAAAAAGGGTCAAACATGTGCTTAAAATGCAATACAAGAACGCCTATAACTTCGAAGTTAAGGGGTGTAGCCCGACGAAACTTTGGCACTTGACGCGGCTTTAGGTTGCGGTGTTAACGCAAGTACAATTTTTTTGGCCCCTAGGAGGTGCTGCGCTTCTAAATTTTTACGCGCGCTAGAAAATGATTAAGTCTTATTGGCGCATTTTCCTCCGGGGTTGATGGCCCCTTTACAACTTTTTTAAAAAAATAGTCAAAAATTGGCTTAAAATGCAATAAATAAACGCGTATAACTTTGAAGTTAAAAGGTGCAGCCCGACGAAACTTTGGCACTTGACGCGCCTTTAGGTTGAAATGTTAACGCAAGTACAGAGTTTGGCAACACCGTTTTCTTTAAAAATGTTGAAAACAAAAAACTTGCAAAAATCGGTGCAATTTACGACAACTTTTAAGTTTGAGCGCAAATATATCTCGAACAAATAAAAAATCTAAACGGCGTTGACGAGAAGCACCTTTTATGCGTTGAACAAAAAAAAATTGGTAAAATTCTGTCCACTACGAACAAAGTTATAAGCGCTCATATTGACCTACCCTAAGTCGACAATGCGCGTTCGGCGTATGCCAATACATTTGAGTTCGGGCCATGGTACATTGATGCCAGGAGAAATTTACCCCTCTTCCTTTTAATTTTTCCCCAGTCGGACTTAGGGCGCCGGGCGAACTTATGTTGGGCTTTGCTTCAAATTTCTAGTTTTTATTTCCCGTGCGAGATCTCCTAGATAAGTGGGCTGACTGTTGTGAAATTTTGCACGATGGTCAATACTGGGCTCTGTTTTATAATGACTGTCCAAAATTTGGGGGAGCCTCCTAAAAAAATTTATCGGCCAAAAACTTGCAAAATTTATCCTGATTTCGGTCGACTTTGAAGTTCGGCGGCAAATATCTTTAAAAGGAATGAAGATATTCAAAATCAATGAGTTACTACTTCGACAGCGATTCCTCCCGCGTTGGGCAAAACAAATTCGGTTAAGTTCGGTCCAGTGACCTTTTTAGATCTCGATGTTGAATTGTACCCACCAAAAAAACGCATTTTTCGAAGAACCATATTTCGGCCCTTAGGGGATGTTGCGTTCTGAAATTTTTACACGCGCTAGAGAATGACCAAGTCTTACTATCGCATCCCTCAACGGGGACGGGGGTTCCTCTTACAACTTATTTCAAAGGGAAGTCAAAAATTGCTTTAAAATGTAGCGTACTAGACGAAGGATCTTTGGAGCCAAAGGGAATAGCTTCATGAGACTTTGCCACGTGACGAGCTGCTAGATGGGGGTGATAACGCAAGTACAACTTTTAGAGGGCACCGCCCACTGAAAATTTGAGAATGCAAAAAACGTGCAAAATTTAGTACGTTTTACGACAACTTTTGACTTTGAGCGCAAATATCTCTGGAAACGATGAAGATAGCGACATAATCTAAACGGCGTTGACGCGAAAAATTTTTTCGGCGTTGAAAAAAAAATTCTTGAAATTCAGTTAACTACGAACAAAGTTATAAACGTTTATGTTGACTTACCCTAAGTCGACAATCCGCGTTCGGCGTATGCCAATGCATTTGAGTTCGGGCCACGGGACTTTGATGCCGGGGAAATTTTACCCCCCCCCCTTCCTCTAATTTCCCCCAGTCGGATTTAGAGCGCCGGGCGGACTCTCGTTGGGTTTTGCCTCATATTTGTAGTTAGTTTTTTTACTAGTTAACAACAACTTATATTTTTTAGTGCTTTAATTACATTTTTTTGATTATTTATAATATCGTATTCCATTATTAGTGTGTTGTGAAACTGAACAAGAATTAAGTTTCTAGTGGGTTTTTAAAAGGTGTTTAACGGTTTTTAGGTGGGTTTACCCTAAAAACTTAATGGTTTTTTAAGCTAAGTTTTTATGGGTAACTGCATTATGGCTGTCTCAACTCTGGTTGCTTTGCCAGTCATCTTCGTTGCTGTAATGGCAGTGTTTTGTGCAGGAAGCTAAGTACTAAATCACAGCACAAAATGACCCACCTTGGCTTCAACAAAGACACATCAATGATCAAATTGGTCAGTTGCTGTTGTACAGTTGTTAGTTTTATAGTGATAGATGCAGAATTTGTGAGTATTTCAAATCTGAAAACCAGTTTTGGCATTCAAGTTGGTTTTACATTTTTTTTGCTGTAATCTGTGAATGATTATAATTGAGAACTTCATAAAGACATTTTAGTTATTGTCATGCCTGTCAGTTGCTTGCCCTTGGCCTCCTATAGACCACATTCTGAGATTAATGACCATCTGGAGGCTAATAGTAAAGATCATTAAAACTACCATAACTTTTAAATATGCACACCCGTAATACAGTTTTTTACAATTTTAGGCTTAGGCCGATTTTTTGTCGTTTTTTCCCGTAAGGGATAAATTTTCTGTTGCATTATGTGTTTATGTTTATGTTTGCATGCTGCCTGAAAAGGCCATCTCCAAAATAATTTATACTATGTCGGGTGAAACATTAAATCCTTTTCACTCACCTCTGACATTTGCTTGCCAACTGTGAAATATTGCAAATTTATGTCTAAGGCTGCAGCAGTGCAGCTGTCCCGATGAAGTTTAAAACAAAACCACAGTTGTTTTTGTCGCAATTTTTTTTGTCTGCTTAAAGCCGCTGAATGTATTTCTTAACTTTCTGTCAGTAATCAAAGCACCAGCTTTACATGTTTGGTTGTGTTTGATTTGCAGGTCGTGGTGTATTTATCACAGAAAGCAGAGCAAAAGGACAATTTATCGTGCAATCTACAGGAGAATTAATAAGTGCCGAGGAGGGGTGTAGAAGAGAGGAAGAAATAGACGATTGTAGTGTTTTTAATTTTTTTTCACCGCAGGAAAGACTATTGGTTAGTAAGATGGCATTGCACGATTTTGTTTCTATCTAATAAAGTCATATTTCTGGTGTAGTACTTGTTTGTCATAGTGCTGTGTTGTCTTGCATTTTGTTATTGTCATAGTAATGGTAATGAACCACTGTATGCTGTGTTTTTTTCAAAAACCGGACCCTTGTGACATAATCAAATAACGCTAACAATCCTTGTTTAATGTCAGCAAATTTTGGCACCCAAAAAATTGAACTAAGGCGGTCGAGACTTGCACTTGAAATTTACGTGTAACGCTGAAACTTTAATATGCATGTTGCCATTTATCTTGAAGTGTGCCACGATCTGAAGTCACCAGAAAAGTCAATAAAAATCGAGTTTCGGTGTTTAATGTCATTCAAGGTCTTTGCTTTCGGTGCTGATCGAAAGTGCATGTACATCTTTCTGTGGAGGAATCTTACTATAATGCGTGTAAAGTCTGTTCGTCTGTCAGCCCTAGCACTTTCCCTGTTGCATGGTCGCGGACCCAGACCGCGGCGTTTGAGTCCTTGGGCCTTAGGTACGTGCCCCCACTTCCCTCCACGGGTAGTCTAAGGGGCAGAGGTTGAGTTGCCGGATTTTCTTTCCCTGTTGATTCTGCCAAGCTGGTCAGCTTTGCGCAGCGTGTAGTGCTTCATGGTGAAAAACTGCCGCCAAGGCGGGGCACTTCTAGTATCTACAACCTATGATCGATTCCAATTTAGTCTTTTTCATCTTGCGTATTTCTTCTTGTATGAGCTTATGGGACTTAATTGTTAATTTAGACCAATTTTTCTGTTTTTGAACTTTAGTTTACAAAATTTTGGTGGTTTGTAGTCCTGCAAAGGGCTTTCTAAAAATGCCGAAAAATGTGGACCAAAGTAATTATTTATTAGTTGTTGACTTGCCTAGCATGAAAATAGTTGCAGACTGGCACAGACGTGCTGCTTATCATAACAAGCACTGGCAACGAGCTTCTTAGGAATGTCAACATTGATAACCTTGAACCCTAAAAATATTGGTTTTTAGTGATTTTTTGGCAATTTTTAACTGCAAAAGAGTGAATTGCGTTAAAATAAATAGAGATAGACCAAGATTACCCGCGAGCAGGAACTGCTATAGGCTCTTGCACGTGTCATGGGCATTAGCTCAGATTTCTTGTTTTAAATAACTGCAAAGTATTTACTGTTAATCATTAATATTGATCTGCAGAGTCATCTGTGATGATTTTTCGATGCGTTAGAACTATGCTGTAGGCATTTTTGGTACGGTTGTCGTCTGTCTGTCCATTCGTATATCACGCATGTATTATGTCTAATCGGTTGCTATTGATCTCTAATAGCAAGTCGCTTATTGGCTTTCAAATGACATGAAAATCGTTGACCTTGGATGACCTTAAAGGTCAGTACTATGTCAGGAAGTGTATAGGCTGTGGCACATTTTCCCTAGCGACAGCTGGATTTTCTTATTAGTCCACCCGAAAACGATAGTTTTTGGAAGGACTTATGTTTTGCCGCAGACGTTTTTTTTTATTTTATTTTATTTTATTTTATTTTAACTTGAAATATCCAAGATGCATCGGCCGATCGGCGCGAAATTTTGCACGGTTGTCAGTACTAAGCTAAATGTTATAATGCCGGTGTAGTGGAAAATTTGTCGCACCGGAAAATAATTTCCACATGCAGCGGTACGGGTTAAGGTTAAGATTAGGGATAAGGTTAAAGTTAAGGTTAGGGTCAGGATTAAGATAAAGGTTAGGATTAGGACTAAGCTTAAGGTTAGGGTTAGGGGTCGTTCATAAATAACGTCACGCGATTCTGAAAAAAAATTACCCCCTCCCGCTTCGTCACACTTTCCTGGACCCCCCTTCAAATATGATGTCACAAACGTCTAACTCCCCAGTAGAGTACAAACTACAAAGATGAGTTTCAGCATATTCTAATTTTAATATATAAAATTATATCCATTATCAAAATTGTCCACTGTCAGTTTAATGCATAAAATTGTGTGAAATTAAGCACCGTGTTTCTAAATATTTCTTGTCTTGACACATACGGCGAGTTGGCAACATGAATTTGGCTGTCTATTGTGCCTTTCCACAGATGTGACGCGTGTGACGTCACACTTCCTTTAACCCCCTTCCCTACGTCACACGTCGTCACAATAATATAAACCCCTATATCCCTCGAAGCGTGACGTCATTTATGGACGACCCCTTAGGGTTAGGTTTAGGGTTAGCTACATTATGAAAATATGGAGGTGGGAAGAATTTTCCAGGTGCGACAAATTTTCTACCACGCGGTCCAAAATTTCGTGAGGCCCACCCCGAAAAATTTTAGGAGTTAAAACATGCAAAATTTGACCCGATTTCGGATGACTTTAAAGTTCGGTGGAGAATATCTTTGAAAGGGATGAAGATATTCGAAATCGGACCAGTACTCCATCTACCGCGATTTTTTTTGCGTTAGGCGAAACAAATTTGGTGGACTTTGGTTCAATAGCTTTGGAGATCTCGATGTGAAATTGTACCCACTTTAAACGCCTTTTTCGGAAAACCATATTTCGGCCTCTAGGGGGTGCTGCATCCCCAAATTTTTACACGCTAGAGAATGACCAAGTCTTATTAGCACATTGCCCATAAGGGACGGGGCCTCTCTTACAATTTTTTTCAAAGAATGAAGGTCAAAAATTGGCTCAAAATGTAGCGTATTAGCCACAAGAACGTTGAAGCCAGGGGGAGTAGCTTCATGAAACTTTGCCACGTGCCATGCTGCCAGATGGGAGTAATAACGAGGGTACAACTTTTTGGGGCACCGCCCCCTTCAAATTTGGGAGGGCAAATAAAAATGTTCAAAAATTGGTGCGACTTTCGACAATTTTTGAGTCTGACCGTAAATATTTTTGAAACGAATAGAGATATCGACAAGAGGTAAAAAGTATTATCAAGCACAGTTAATCCCACATTAAATAAAAAAAAATTGGCAAACTTCTGTCTACTAACACTAGAGATTACATGGCTAATGTTTACCCACCCTAAGTCAACAGTGTGCGTTTTGCGGATACTGATGCATTTGAGTGCGGGCCACATGACTGCTACTGGGGGAATTTCACTCCCCTAAATTTCCCCCATTGGACTTATGGCGCCGGGTAGACGTGCGTTGGGCTTTGTCCCAAATTTGTAGTTTTATATATGCTTATATAAATTTAATTTTTATGTTTGCAACATTGATGCAACGGATGGGGCTGTGTTCGGTTGTAAATTGGGACGACTGGTAAATCATAGCAAGAAAGGTCAAGGCAAACCGAAAGTTGTAGTTGTAAATGATATGCCACATTTGTGTTTTTTTTTGCTTTATCTGACATGTCAGCTAAGCAACAGGTGCTATTCGATTACGGAATAAAGCAACTCCCATTTGAAGACAAAGTAAGTTCTGTTGAATCTTAAAATATAAGCAGCATTGTAAGTTTTTAGTTTTTAGTTGTTGTCGTTTTGACATATTTTGACCAGCATTTTCGAGATTATTGATGCGATCGAATGTGCATTATTGTGTAGTCATTCATGAGCAAAACTACTATTTTGTTTTTACGCGCGAAAGCAGCTACTGCTTTCAGCGCATCTTAGCCATTACAATTCTGTCTCTCCATCCGTCACACTGGTGGATCAGTTAAAAACGGTGCAAGCTAGGATCACCAAGTCTACACCTTCAGCTGCCTGAAGGATTTTAGTTTTAGGAACCGTTAAGCTTTTCCATAAATTTGAGGGGGTCATTTCGAACGAGGGCGCTAAATGAGAGGGGGGTGAACAAAATTTGCGATTTTTGGCCAATAACTCGCTGTATCTCAGTAACAGTGCGAGATAAGGCCTAGGTTGCTATTAATCACTAATAGGAAGTCGTACACTGGCTCTCGATTGGCGCCAAATTCAATGACCTTGGATGACCTTAAACGCCAAAATAGGGGGTTTTATGGATTTTTTGGCGATTTTGGGCTGCGACACATGTCTATATCATTCACAAGGAGGCGCCACGGTGCTAGCATTATGTGCACTTCGGCATGACTGTAATGAAGGTGTTTTATTTTATCCCACAAATAACAAGCACTGACAACGAGCTTCTTAAAAATGTCAACGTCGACGACCTTGAATGACCTTGAACCCTTAAAATATTGATTTTAAGTGATTTTTGGGGCAATTTTTGGCTGCAAAAAAGTGAAATGCGACGAAATGGATGGAGATAGACTACGATTACCTGCGAACAGGAACTACTATAGGCTTTCACGCGTCTTGTGAGCATTAGCTCAAATTTCTTGTTTTGCACAGTAATTATGTTTCTTCTGTCAGATTACTGACTTTCCTGCTGTAGCAAAAGGTATGTATGAATTTTGTTAGAAAACTTCATTGTTCATTTTATGTTTGATCAGCATTTTGTTAGTTTTTTTTCTATACATGAAGAAAAGCTATGCTCATTGGGGAGTGAAACAATGAGTGCGAACTTTGGTCCAGTTTCTGGTTTAGACTAGTTACTAAATTTAGCCTCTGACTGACCACTGAGCATAAACTGCATTTCTGGAACCACTGACTTTTAGTATAATGTCCTCCCAGCACTAAATAATTACTGGCCAATTTTGGCGAGTTAGCTAAACATTATCTACCTCGTTTCTTTTACTAACTGTGTCTATGTGTACAAACAAAATGCATATTTATTTAATAATTTTATTGCTATTTTTTGGTCACTGTTTGAATTTCAACATTGGAGATTGTGGAGTGGATTTGCGTGAAACTTTCTGGAGAAGTTTAAAAGGGCCAAATTTATTATGAGGGTCATTCGATAAATAAGTTAGAAACAGCATTATTCTGTCAGTTTTCCAAATACAAAATATCTGAAATAAACGTTTTGTGGAAAATTTAATTCTGACTACCAGCTTTGTTACCATTATGGCATTACTAAAGTCAACCCCGTAGTTACTGTATGCTTATATTTGTGTAACTCCAACAAAGATCATCTGATACTAGCAAAATTTTACATCAATAATGTGTCATCCGTTGTCAATCAAATTGTTAAATTTTAGGTAAATTTGTTGGCAAAGCAAACAATATTTATAGCGACTTTTGTGAGTTTACTTCAAAACAATTTAGTTTTATGTTTTGGCGTCTGTTGATGTAGAATTTTTTGCTAGAATTCGGTGTTTGTAGGAATTACTTGATCACAGGTTGAATGGTAATTTAAGCCATGTGTTTCCTATGGGAAAGCCAAAAATTCGACCCTCCACAGAATCAAAACCGTTCATCTGATTGAGAATTTGGCATGGTTAATTATGTCAGTTAGGTAACCTCTTGTGCAAAATTTTATGTAAATCTGACCAAGGGGGCTTCTCAGCAAATAGGTGAAATATGTGCAAAAAAATTTTACGCGATAGCAGAATGCTTCACGCATTTTAGCCATGGCTGGGCGTCTGTCCATCCATCTGTCTGTCACAGTGTTGTATTGTGTCAAAATGGTGCAAGCTAGGATTATAACATTTTCACCTTGGGCTGCCCTAAGGGCTCTAGTTTATCGTGACAAAACTGTGTGCTCTTGGGTGAGAGGGTCCCCTCGAACAATGGCATCACAAAAGGGTACCCCCTCTAAAAGGCGTTATTTTGTCGCTATTGACTCGACTGGTGTGAAAACGGTTGCAGATAGATATCATAACTTATCATAACAAGCACTGGTGACAGGCTTTTAGTTTTATCAACATCGATGACCTTGAACGACCTTAAACAGTCATAATTAGCGGTTTTCGTAAATTTTTTGTAATTTCGGGCTGTGATACACATTTCAAGAGTAAATTGCACCGAAATGGCTGGAAATAAATCAAGACAGCCTGCGTATAAAATTTTTAGCAGTAAACGTAGATTTCAGCAATCCAATTCCCGACCCCCTAGGTTCAAGGAACCACACAATTAAGTGTCGCACGGTGAAATGTCGCCGTACCATTAAACCCGACTCACTGACTCACTTACAGGTCAGACCCCTCGGTGGATTTTTGCACGCGATGGCTGAAACAACTCGGTATAGCACAAGGATGTGTCTTTTAGGGGTTAAAAAATTTGAAATTAATACTTAACATACTTATTCAAAAAAATTACAATGGTGCTTATTATTATTAAGCTTTTATTGGTGTCAACGTCGATGATCTTGAATGACCTTGAACCACCAAAATAGGGGTTTTAGTGATTTTTGTTGCGATTTTAGGCTGCGGCACACATTTTAATAGCGAAATGCGCCGAAATGGCTCGAGATAGACCTGGACAACCTGCGTATGACATTGTTAGCATAGAACGTACATTTTTAACAATCTTCGTTTCGATCTGTTAAATTAAAAGAGTCTTCCGTACGGAGGCCTCACATTTTGATAGTAGTTGTTGTAGAAGTTGTACTACTATAACGTCCACCCCGTACTTTGTATCGGCTAGCTCTGCATGTTGACTGTGTGGGTCGCTATGAAGTGGAGTTATAGGAGATAGATCGCCGCGTCGACGTCTGGCACGGACGGGCGACCATGGTGTTGGGGGTCCTCTCGGGGACTGGCTGTTATCGCCGACATCAATCAAACTATCCATCATACGTATTTTGTAATGCAGTCAAACAGTTACAACAGTTACAGCAGTGCACTGTGCCAATTAAACCTTATTCGTATCAGTCAATAGAATGCAAGTACAGTTTGTGTGCAGTCCCTCAGTGCGGCACGACTGGTGCAATGCAATGTCCAGTGCCACAGTCTTGCACAGTGCGAGACACCGTGCAGAATAATATCGTGCCAAACGAATACCGTGCAGAGTCCCGTGTCGTGCGTCAGACGTCCACCAGTCTGCCCGTTATAACGTCCAACTTCGGGAACTGTGCCGTACACCTGTGCTGTGCCGTGCCGTGCAGGACTCCGTGCCGTGCAGCGATCAACCAGTGATGCGGGTCACCGTGCCGTGCCGCGGATCACCATGCCGTGATACGTCCACCAGTGCTGCGAGTCTCCGTCCCGTGCCGGTCTCCGTGCCTTTCCACTAGTGCTGCACGTATCCAGGTGTCGTCGTTGACCTCGCCGTAGACTCGTCGATGTAAGCACGTCGGTTGACCGTGCTTCGAAGTGACTCGAGTGCTCGAGTGGCTCCCAAGTGACAAAACACTGCTGCGACGCTGCTTATAAAGCAGCAAAGTGCCGCTTGCTGCGTGATGCAATACCACGCGGCGTGACGTGGCATGGGCGGCGCCGCGGCAGGAACGTAACGTAATAAAAAAATAATACACAATATACAGTAGGCTATACAATTTTAGGCCTACGAAATTTCAATTTCGTTACACTACTGCTACTACGATTACTACTACTATTGCTAGGGTTATAGCAAATGTGACAAGTTACCTCTATGACATCAACGCCCACCTGCCATACTGTTATTGTACTTAGTACTAAATGGTGTTTTTATCGACCTAATTTAGTTACATTGTCTTGCGATGTAGTATGGACATGATATGCCCCCGCTAGTATAAAAATATGCATTTTTGAGGTTCTTTGTGAAATTGTGTTTTATCCCCATTTAACTGAACACAGTGAATCTGTTTCATCTTGGTCTTAATCTTTCCATGCATATCAAGCACTGGTACCCATTTTGGTATAAGTTTTATTGTTATACCTTTATTATCGTGCATCATATCTTGTGTCTGAATCTCTTTATACCCACTTTTTTAAATTAAAAAAACATTGATTAAACACTTTTTGAAAAGGTGATGTTTTGTAAATTATCATCATGTAGACCAAGCCATAGGAAAAATCATAAAACCTATGGTTGATTGTTTGTACAGAGCGATGGTATAAGTGAAAATTTTGATGACATAACAGACGGTGAAAAGTTCATGGTAAGTTTATTGCAACTATGATTACAAAAAATGTGTTGAAACATGATGAAGAGCAATTTTTATTGATCGATTTTTTTAGAGATGTGAAAGAACCCTCACTGCTGTTGTTTGGCTTTGTTCAAGTTCTACCAAACACTAAAGTTCAGTTCGAGTTTTTTGCACTTACAAGAAATAACAGTTTTGTTCTGGATCGGTTGTAATGTGCCACGTATTCAGTTTCACTTAGTTTGGTTCTGACAGTAGGTTTTTTATAGATGTTGCTTTAAAAACTTAATTAATTAATACTAAAAAATGTAAATTATCTGATTATTCAATAATAAGCATTCCATAGTCTGTATGTCATTATGAGTAGGGCATACTGAATAGTAGAATTTACCAGTTGGTTGAATAAGAATAAAAATAATTTACTTCATTATTTGGCCAAATATAAATAGAATATAAGGTGTTGACACATGTTTATGCAAGTTCCATAAAATGCTGCTGTTATCACGGTCAAATGTGTGAAAAATTTCTAATCATATGTGTCTTATCATGCTAAAAGAAAGCCACTAATGTCAATGACACTAAAAAAATGTATGACACACTATTGACAGTAAGCGGCACAGTAAAGGCAAAAAATATTTGTCACTTTACAATGTACTTGGTCTAGCATTTTTTCAAAGGTCAGATTTTATTGTAGAAACAAAAAGTATTTTAGATTGTAGCTACTGTTGGTGCTGCTGCTGACAAGTAATAAAATAGGATTCGTATTTTTTTACTCCTCGCGCGCTACGTTCCTAACGTCGCGAAGAGAAGTATATGAGATCAGTGTAATGTTGAGGACCGACCGAACGACTGACGACCGACCTCTGTTCCTGGAAGAGCCTTCCTGGAAGAACTTCAAACGGCCATATCTCTATAATGGTGCCAGATAGACGCATGGTTACAATGGACCACCCATAGGAAGTCGACTGCCGCGAGTCGATCGCGTGACCCCAAAGGGTCAAGGTCGTGACCCTGTTATCTTTGAGGCGCCATATTACCATAACGGTGAAAGATAGATGGAAAGACAATTGCCAGTAACGACTTCGACGCCAGTCACTTTTAGCATAATATTAGTCCGGTCTCAAATTGATGCCGGGTCTCTAACACAAGTTGAAAAAAACAAAAAAACACTTAAATAAATACAAAAGAAAATAATGCGCGCGAGGAGTACATTAGATTGGTCACAATCTAATGATATTTCTTGTTGGGTTTTACGAACTACTTGAATGCACAAACTCCTTGAATGCCCTTTTTAAACAGCTGTGTCAGACAAATTCTGCTCACAGTTTAAACAGTATAGATGACTTAACAATAGAAAACGTGGTGACGTGAGTGGAAAGACGTCTTATGCTTTTGCTGTGGTCTTTTCACATGTCTGGTCTGCTGTAGTTTAGCATACACGAGAATTGACAATTATTGACAGTCTTCAAGTAGCAAAAAAGATCAGCGTAATGAAAAGTTTTTTGTAATGTTTTATGACTTGTCTGCTAGGGTTTTGTTTTCAAGGTAGATTACTATATGCAGCGTATGCTCTCTTTCTTGTAATGTAGCATTGCCACATTTGTGTTTCTTTTCTTTGTCTGACATCTCAGCAGCTGGGAACAAGGGCATTAGTCTAGTGTAATCTGTCTGTTGTGTTGTTTTATGTGTCATGGTCTGCTGTGGTCTTTTTATATGTTTGGTCTGCTGTCTGTGATTGAGGTAACATTGTCATTCGGATATGTGAGGTTCGGATATCTGGATTGTCTCAGCTGCTATATGCATGGTGTAACTGGTGGAACTATGTACTGTAATGATTATGTGATGTGTATGTATTGATGTTCTTAGGAATCGGAAAAATATAAGAAGCACATGCGTCAGGTTCGCGAACTACTAGACCAGTCACAGTCAGGCATTCAAGCTAAACAGGTCAGTATTGTGGTTTTTACTGCAATACTCTGTAGCATCTAAAATTTACAGTTAAAGTATCTACACTGTGTCTCAAAAAACATCCCCGACATTTTTGACTGTAATGTCAAAATCAGTTATCATATTTTAATAATTTTTGGTACGAATATTTCTGACACAACTTGCCATCAAACGACCGTTCATTTTTCCACCTCATTTGTGGTCAAAATTTGAAGTTGTATATAATTGTACCAAATGTTGCACATTTTTGCCCTCCAATTTTTGGTGAGGGATCCCGGAATTTTTGGACTTTCATTATAAAATTTAGCCAGTTTTCGATCATGTGGCAAAACTTCACGTTGATTTTGTGGCAAAAGAAAAAAAAACATCAGGGGCAAGTGTAAGACTTTCGAAACTACCGTGGGTCGCCTAATCATGAGAATAGATAATCTTAGATAATCTCATTTCATTGACCTGCAACCTCTCTTTATAATGAGTTTTTGTCAAAAGTAAAATGATACGTGGTGTGAGTTGCAGATATGTGCTTCTTGAAATGGTTGTAAATTTTACGCCTCTCCAAATGCAGATACAAGATGATCCATAAAGTTGCTGTAAGACGTAACGCATTAGCTTATACATTTAAGCTGGCACAGCCATTACGGTATGGTTTGGCCATCTAAGCTAACACATAATATTCATGCTTTTACTTTTTCACTGTTGCTGTTTTAGTTGTTTGAGTTCTTTGGCTTGCATTTGTCACTACTGTACATTTCTGAGCATATTTGTTGTATAATCACATTTGTGTGTTGTCTATAGAGTGTCGGCTCCGACGTGGATGACAGGGTATCCAGCAGCACACGGGGTTAGCAAAATATACTTTTATTAATATAAACTTCACAGTACAGCATCAGTCTGTCTAACTGGTTGTTGCTTGTGAAATGCAGCACTTCTCTGATATGCCAAACATTGTGCTTAATGGGGGTTCGAGAATGACGGCCACATACCACGACGACCAATTTGAAATTTATTAATAACGTTAAATGAGCTTAACTGTACATTTTTCGTTAGTTTTTCACGTTTTCATTGCTGTGGCCTGTGATCGTCATGGTCATGGTTTGTAGCCATCATAGTTTGTGTCCGTCATGGTTGTTAACTACTAAGTGCTATTTTCTCCCAATACAGTTAAACATACGGACTTCAAATTTGACAAACATGTTCCCTGGGGGAGTCCAGATATGCCCCCTTAATTTTTTTGAAAATGGCGCTTGGCCATGGTCACGCGACCTTTTAAATTTTTGGGTGCTAAATGCTAATTGTATCTTTAGCTTTATTGAAACAATTAGCATTTAACGCCTAAAAATTACGGAGGTTACTTGACCCTGGCCACGCCCCCTTTTCGAAAAAATTTAGGTCATGTGTGGACTGTCCCAGGAACCTGCCTGTCAGATTTTAATTCCGTAGCTTTAACCATGTTAGAATAATTAGCACTTATTACCCAGAAATTTAAGGGTCACGTGACCCTGTGGCCACGCCAACTTATCGCAAAAAAATTTAAAAGGTCATGTTTAGATTGTCCCTGGAAACATGTCTGCCAAATTTGAACTCCGTAGCTTTAAATGTGTTCGTTCTAGACAGTGGTCATCAGTTACAATACAAAATCGATGGACCCAAGTTTGCGGAACTGAGATTGACCGCCGTCAGTCTTTAATTTATATGCCGTCATGGTATAGGCCCCTTGATGAGACGTTAAATCCCATTGTACAATATCTTTGTTTCAGTTAATGATAGATCAGTACGCATTCATCATGCTCTTGGTAGCTGTTCATGTGCTGTGCAACGTGAATCTTTAAATTTGATGGTTGATTGTTAGAGGTAGTGATTGTTGCTGTGTTATAACAGGTGATAGCAGTGCAAATTCTCGTGAACGTGTACGCATTCCAAATTTGGTGAGCTTTTTCCTGCTTGTTTTGTGTTGGTTTATTTCTTTATTTTTGCACTATTAGTGTGATTTTTGTAATGAATAAAAAATAACTATGTTTTTCAGACTATGTTTGCTGTAATGTGCTGTAGTCGAGTAGGGTTAGTACTGCAGAAATTTTTGTTATTAGTCCGCCCGGAAGCGATAGCTTGCGGAGCGGACTTAAGTTTTAGCTCAGGTGTTTATTTTTTTATCAACGCGAGATCTCCGAGATGCGTGAATAGATATCGATGTATGATTGTAACTATTTGATTTAATTGTTTCAAGGCTCGGTTTTTGCAGCATACGTCAACAACTACAAAAGAAAATGATGATGTGGCATACACTTCTACTGACGTACAGTTTATCAAAAATTTAGGTAAATTAACTTTCTGTTAAAATATGTTAGGATGGACGTTACATCGTTGTTGGCTTGATTTTTTTCCGCACAACGCTATGCTAAGTGCAGCTTAGTTATCATTTATCTGTCTTTCCTCTGTCTCTCTGTCTGTCCGTAATACTCGTGGGCTGTGCCCTCATGATTTGACATGGTAGCCCATGATTCTAGTTTTTGCAGGCGACTAAACCAGGGTTAGTTAGGTTTTTGTTGTCTGTGTTTATTGTAGATATGGACATTACACGTTTCTTCTTTTTTTGTTAGTACCAGTGCAACTGATTGCCTGGAAACACTCGTATCCGAAATAGCCTATTATCTACTACTATTACTAGAACCATCTGTAACTCTATGTTGCATGTTCTTCATGTATGTCAGTTACTTATTACTTGTGTCTAGTCCGAAATAACCTAAATTGTGATGGGTGGGGTGTTATCTATTGTCTTATCTTTGTCAGCATGCTAGTACATTAGTGCAACATATTTGGTTTGTATTAGCTCCGACATCGCGGGGAGAAATAATGGTAGAACTAGCCGCAAAGAAGAAACGGAAAGAGATGCTCTTGCGCATTCGACGTACTGTTTACAATTGGCTGAAGTGTTTGATTTGTATTTTTTCATATGTGACTGTGTTGCCTCAGCTGTCAGTGTCAAAAATTATTACATGCACAATGTTAGTTAAAACAATAATTTTCGCACCTGTTACTGTAACTGACATCAAGTAACTGGTAGTTTGGTACTAATGTGCTCACGTTAAACATTTTGCTGCTTATTATAATCATTATTAGTAATAAGAAAGCCTACCTGACGTGTGACAGCAGTGCGTGTCTAAAGGCTCCTAGGAAAGAAATCTAAGCTCAGCCGAAAACCCCATCACAGAACCAAACATCACGTCGATCAGCAAACCGGTTGCGAAGTTATGGCCATTTTTGTATGTCCAAGACCGCCATTTTGAATTTCTGAAAATCAAAAGTTGTACCATTACATCGGCTGGCCACGAAAATCCCACCCTACCCTGTGGTGTATGCAGCAGGAGGTATGCTATTTTAAGTATTCGAAAACAGTGGCGGCTGTTTGACATCTCGTTTAAGGTCGTCCAAGGTCATCGACTTTGGTACCAATCGAAGGCCCCATATGCAACTATTTGTTAGTCATTAATAGTAATTTTGAATGTATCTCCTGCCGTTTTTGAGATACTGACGCATGAAGTTATAAAATAGCTTGTTTTCCCCACTCCCGTTGTTCGATGTCCCCACTTGAAAAGATCCCGTCAGAATTTTTGGATAAAACCTATCCTGCAAAAACCAGAGGGATGGGGCTACTATATAGTAAAAATTGCATGATCCTAACTTCAGCCGTTTTTGACTGATTCATTCGTGTGACAGACAGATGGATGTACGGGCCATAGCATGTATAAGTGCTATAGCATATATGTTGTCCCACGTCAAAATAGTACTTGAAGTACATACAAGCAATAAGCATCAAGCATAGAAGATATGCTGGAATGTTGAACATTCGTTTCTTATCTTATGATACAGAATACTTCAAATAATCTGAATAATCACATGAGCACAGAAAATTGTTGTCAGATGCATTTTCTGTGCTCCATGTAAGTTTAAAATGCGTGGTTTAATTTTATTTCACACTGCAGCGGACATCAATTACGTCTGAACAATTTAGGATGTGCTGTAGAGTTTATGTCTGAATTTTGTACATTACATTCAGAGTAAATATACAAAAGCTAAATACAACAACATTAATGGCATAGAGATGAATGAATAGTTGTTGACTTAACAATCCACAGTATTACGTTGACTGCACCTTCTTAGAGGCATCGTTTCATTTTAAATAAATTGACTGGATTCGCATTTTGGTGGTCTGCAAGTCTTGGATTTTTCAGGTGCTATTACCACACGGCGGTATGGCTCAGTCGGTAGGACGTTGAACCTTAAACTAAAAAGTCCTGGGTTTAATCCTGTCAGGGTCGACTCAGGCCTTTATTCATCTTAATTAATAAAATGAGTAGCACTACGTGCGAAGGTAACAGGGAGTCTCTGTTGAGGACTAATCCACCCAACAGAGATGTATGTAATGTCGAGTTGTACTCCCTGGCTTAGATGTAAAAAAAACATTTTTATTTTTTTACAAAAGTTTAAAAACATGTTTTAATGTTTTGAAAAAAAAATATGTGTTTTGTCCTATTTTCAATGTCATGTTTTGGTTTTTATTAAAACATAAACGTACAAAATTTCAAATATGATGTATTTCTCATGGGCAAATAACGTTTAGTTCTGTTTTCGATCTGTACCATAATCACGGTTACATAATAACATTCAGTACATTTTGGTTTTTAGTCCTCACAAATGATAATTTTTAAAACGTGTTATTGTGCTAAATGTAGTTTATATTTTTATGTATAATTTTTTTTACTTTTTTTATTACAGCAAAAAATGTTTATAATTTTTTATTCGCAAATTAATGTTTTTAACATCTAGGTGGCTCAAGAATATCTCAAAGGAATGAGCTCCTTTATACTGTGGCTACCGGCCTTGCGCAGCATAAACCTTTTACTTTTTTATTACCTCACCCCTTCATTCCCCTGGCCATAATTATCCCTTGACTAAGCCAATGCCGATTATTTCATATTTGATGTAAACCAAATGGCAAACTTCTACAGAAAACCATTTTCTTGTAAGGGAAATTGTCAGATGGATTGCGCATGTGCACATTTGCTGTTGTCTATGTCATTTTTTCGTTAAATAAACCATCGACCGGTGATAACAACAGCAGAGTTAAGAATCACTGTTGGTAGTTTTTTACAGCCATGATAACAGTTGTAGTAAATTAACACTACTAAAGCAGCAGCTCTGTTGAGCTGAACAGAGCTGAGCTCTGTTACTATACAACAACAAGAAAAGCTACTATTGCCATTACTACAAATACAACAGGTACAACTAGGCCTATAACAACTACAACTACTACAGCTATATCTACTACTACTACTGCTACAATACTTTGTGACCACTACTGTCACTGCTGCATCAACTACTACAACTAATACTGTTAATGTTAGTACTTCTACAACTTTAACTACTATACGTAGTAGACATACTATAGGCTGTTGCAGGTCCTAAGCTGTGGAAAAGTCTGCCAGTTCATCTGAGACAAACTGACATTAACTATGATCAATTTAAATGGCAGTTGAAGATATTTTTGTTTGGGCGTTGAGAACGCGGCGCGTTGTAGCTATTGTTAAATTGCGCCTTTTAAATAATCTTACTTACTTACAAAAGCTGCTGACCAGTACTTATTCTCCTCTTAGTTAGGCCCGCAACCAAGAGGCTGTTCAGTGAGTCACTTTTTGCCGACCACACTATTAACGGCCGTGCTTATGGCACAAGGTGTTTTTTGTCTGTCGTCGACCGTAAAAGAATGTATTGTGCTAAACAATAAATCGTACGGGTTGGCGCTAGTTAGGGCGATGTCGACTTCCTATGGGTTGTCAATAGTAACCATGTATCTATTTGAAGCGGTTTGGCTGCAATTTTTAATCGAACGTTTTAGCGACAAAATGTAAGTCGCCGTATTCTAGAAACGGTGATACATAGGGCCTAGGCTGCTATTGAGCATTAACAGAAAATTGACAAAAGGGCTAAAACCGTTCAAATGAGACGAAAATCATCGACCTTAAATAAACTTAAAGTAAGCCTATTACTATTTCCAAGCCACTGAGTAAATTTTTGTTGTCAAAAAGCGCATACTACTTTGCAAAGAAAACCAAAACATGTATATTTATACCGCACAACACTCTAAGAAACATGTTCGAAAGTAGGCTTAACATTACACACTATTATGGCTAAACGGTACATCGTAGAAGGTAGATGATGACACCGTTAGACGGGGCGAAGACTACTTGCTATAGGCTAGCCTATAAAGCATGTCTCCATTTGCAGCGGTCCAACTCCAGTTTTGCATAGAAAAATGCTGTCTGCAGTTGTGCATTGTAGCAAAGGGCTTCAGTTACCGGCGAACTGTATTAAAAAATTTCTTATTCTTAACGCACTATACAGATTTACTAATTGTGTGTCTTGCTGTCCAACTTACTGTAAAAATACTGTACACAGCATAGTTAATGTTTTTTCCTTAAAGGTAAGAAAATAAAACTTTATCACGCTATCATAATGCTGCCACATATCGAAACACAAGACTTTAACATTGGAAAAAAAGTCTACGGTGAGCGTGATTAAGTATATAATGGGGTCTGCAACAGCAGCGTGTTGCAGGGGCAGAGCTGCTTTGCCCTCTGAGGCTGTAACACCCAAGGACAGCCAGAGGTGCAAAACTTTGCAAATGGTATAGTGAACAAAAAAGTTTACTGAAATTAAAAACTGTGCTATTTTAAGCCATTGAGTAGATGTTTTTTTTGTCAAAAAGCGCATATTACTTTGCAACAAAAACCAAAAAATATATATTTATACCCTAAAACATCCTAAGAAACTTGTTCGAAAAGCAGGCCAGTAACTGTGTTTGACTCATGTTCACAGCAGGGACTTATCATTAAAACGTTTACGACATTTAAGTGATCCTATCCTAATGTATTCAAACTGCCATAATTATAAATACCAAATGTTTATGTAAGCATACATTTGCTAGTTTGTTTCAGACCCTCTACTGATGTTTAAGACAAATTTCAAGCTTTTTACTATTTAGTTTAAGTTTGTGCTTATTTCGGGTTAACTTGACTGCATTATATAACAAACAAACGTTTATATAATGGTCGTTTTATCATTTAAATGATTAGATTTTAACAACGTAAGCTTCTTGTAATTTAATTTTATTGTCGATGTACTTGTTTTTTTTAAAAGCTTTAACTTGACATGTCCTATGTTTATGTTCCCATCTAATATTTTTTTACAATTTTGCTAAAAATTGTTGTGCTTTACACAACCATAACTATTGTTGCCCAAGGCGGACTTTGGCGGAATTTTGACATTTTGTTCCAGACACTATACAGATGTTTTAGGCAAATTTTCAGCTTTGTTGTATTTTTGCTGGGTTTATGCCTTTCCGGGTTAATTTGACTGGACTATTAGCCAGTTGGATAACGTTTATTAAACACTATGACTTCGAAGTAATCCATCGAGCAGGCTCTAAACATAGTAATGCGGACGGATTGTCCAAAAGACACGCACCGCGCCAAGATAAATTAAACGACAGCTAAATGCTTAGCGCGGCAAAGGCAGAAAAGACTGCTACAAGTGCAGATTCTTTTAAACATCATGATACGGTTGTTTCAAAAATTGCTAGATGGTCAAAAAATGACAGCCAGACGTCAGGCTCGGTAGGGGGCAACCAGATACCCCCGAGCATATTTTGCATTTGGCAGAGCAACAGCAAAATAATCCAAAGATTGGCGATGTAATGGAGACGCGACTGCGTCAAGCAAATCTGCCAAGCTTTGAGGAAATACAATTTCAGTCCGAGGCAGCTAAATGGCTCTTCAGTCAATGGAATTAGTTAAAAGTTCACAACAGACTTGTATATCGTCGTTGGGCAGTCAGTGGTAATTGCGGAGAAGTAATCCATTTGCTAGTGCCACTCTCGGTTTGACAGTATTACATGCAAATGATTCATACAGAAATCGAAAGCGGTCATTTAGGCGTACGACGAACTTTAGATCAGGTTCAGCGACGCGCATGTTCTGAGAGGTTGGAGAGGTGACGTACGAAGATACGTTCAAATGTGCTTGAAATGTAATCGATACTTTCGTGGGCACTTGCCTAAAACAGCACCAATGCAACTTATCTTGTCAGATGCTCCGTTCGAAAAACTGCATTATGATTTGACATTACCGCATCCACGGAGCCGTCGAAGTTTCGTTTACATACTGACGTGTATCTGGCTTTTTACAAAATGGGCAGAAGCTTTCCCATACCAAATGAGGAGGCAGCTAACGTAGCTCGTGTATTGGTGAAGCAGGTCATTTGCAGATTTGGAACTCATATTGCAACGATATCTGACAGAGAACGGAAAGTGGATAGACAACTCATGAATGAGATCTGTCGCTTGCTGGACATTGATAATATACGAGCGACACCGTATCATCTAGCCAGTAATGGTGCGATCAAAAGGTTCATGCTACTGTTAGGACCACCCATGTTTCTTTCAGTTACGCGTACGCGCTTGCATTTTGCCAACCGTCAACAGTCGATGGCGGCATCTGGTCTAAACGATGGTCCGCTTTTCACGCCTGCTCTGACAGTCGTCTGGTGGCCCAGTTACACCCTATAGACGTGACCTAAACAGCACGTTCTGATTGATGTTAACTTGTGCATATGCGAGAGTTCTTCTTGGCGAAGAGACGACAGCTGAACGTTATTACCTGCCGGAGCACTCGAACAGTCAACACGTCGTGCTTTGTGTATACGTTAGTGGGTAGTCAACGTTTGACAAGACGTATGTGAAACGACGAACTACGTTGTATGTAGTACGAACGAACCTACGCTTACGAAAGACTTCTGAAGGAACGCTTTCCTGTACGACTACGACTACACGACACATGTCTGCGAGTCAGTTAACGCGAGACCCTGTCGATGCAGCACGTGGCAGGCGATTTCTCGTCAGCCGTCCGACTATCATCGTCCGTTACAAGACTTCCGTTTTCCAGCACGTGGCAAGCGGATTCAACGACAGCCGCCCGACTACCGCATTTCGTCCGTCGTCGTTTCCCGTCTTCCGTCCGCCATCCCCCAACTTTCACCTTGCATCACCGACTAGCTGCAAGACAGTCGCATTTTATGTTTTTGTTTGCTGCTGCGCTTTTATGTTTTAGTTCCATTCCCTAGACAATAGCCACTCTCTGTATATCGTTGTTCATCTTGCTTTAATATAAATTTTATTAAACTGTACGCGTTATTGAGCAAGTGCAATTTAAGCCACAGAAGCAAAAACGTAACATACCGGGACTCGTCCGAAATTGGCTGTTAACATTTCATTGGCTGTTAATATCCAAGATTGGCTGATAACATTTGGGATTGACCGTTAACATAAAACTCTTTACCATTATCACTAATAGTTAAATTGTCGTTACAGTAGGCCTGTTTTGTTGTAGTTGTAGTTTAACGTTCAGTTTCATTCGCTTGTTTATTAGGTCGTCGTTTAGCTGTTGAGTTAATTTTTTCGTGTTCACTTATAAATCATGTATTATCGTGTATGTATCTCGTGCCACGGTAACTTACAAGTAAGAACATTGCAGTGCTGGGCACATAAGTTAGTGTTGGTCTTTTCGCTCAATCATCAGCTTGCCGTGCGCGATGTACGAGCGTAGGCGGCTTCATGAACTAAGCATCGATAACCCTTTCTGTTTTCAGCCTGTCTTACCATTTCAACCAGACTCCTGTCGCCCCACTTAACGATATCGGCGATCCATTGCTTTCCCCCTTTGTCGACGTTTTCCAGGCATGATGCCCAGCATGATATCATTCTCTAAGCTCTCGTGTTGCGTTGTGTGACCGAAGTATTTCAGTTTGCGTGATTTCACTTGCCCCAACAGGCCCCTGTCTTGGCCCACCCTTCGTAGAACCTTTTCGTTCGTCACATGCTCCACGTAAAAGATGCACGTCTGTAACATTGCATATCGAACGCCTCTACATTCTCACATAATTCTTTGTTCAGTGTCCATGCCTCCGAGCCGTACGTGACGATAGACCAGATTAGTGCTTTGATGAGTCGAGCTTTTAGTTTGTTGCTCACTGTACGTGACTTCTAAATTAAAACTAGCTTGCCCAGTCTCTGTCTCGCGATTGCAAGTCGCGACTTGATTTCCTCGTCACATGACGCTTCGGAGTTGAACTTTGCACCAAGA
>Ga0056128_1001538_pt1 | contig 25958 bp, 13 predicted proteins | sample WorMetLIZISLAND2_FD_71113 | JGI IMG/M metagenome (GOLD analysis project Ga0056128, IMG submission 71113) | Marine gutless worms symbiont microbial communities from Max Planck institute for Marine Microbiology, Germany - Olavius geniculatus... ... | reverse complement strand
AACAAGGGAGAAAATACCTAACCTGGTTACGCCATCTGACGAACAACATTAAATTTTTATGATTCCCAATGTGTGTGTCTGAACTGTTATCACATTTGCAAAAAATCATTGAATTTTACCTGTGCATTCAAATGTTACCAGCAAAAATGTAAGTTGGCTTCACTTTAGCTGGCCCACCCTGTATACAACCTGTTGTACTTGTACTTGTAGTGTAATGGGCCGGCAAGCCGAAGCTTCAAACTCCCATATCCTTGGCCCACAATGCATCCAGACGATTCTTCAAAGAGTTGACTGATGGAGCCTCTATGACCAACTGAGGAAGCCAGTTCCAGTCTCGGACAACTCGCTGGCTGAAGAACATCTGATGCACCTTTGATTCACTTCGCAAGACATACAGACGTTGGCTGTGCCCTCTGGTGTTGTAAGGATTCGTAGCCATGGAAAAGAACTGTGTGTAATCAATGTTCCTCTAACCCTGACTGCTGTTGTTTTTGAGACTAAGAAGCCTTCTATCTATGCACTCAGTTTTCTCTCGGTACCAAATTCCTTGAGTTTTTCTAACAGCCACTGATGTGGTACACTGTCGAACGCTTTACAGTAGTCAAGAAATATAACATCTAGATCATACCCATTGTTCAGTGCCTGGATCCAGCTCTCTAGTGTTTCCAGCAGATTAGTGAGGAATGATTGTCCCTTCCAGAACCCATGCTGTTTTTTGCAGAGAAGTTTGTTTGTTTCTAAATGCTTGACAGCTAGCAGAGTAGATTATCAGAATAGTCAAATGTACAAATTTGATTATTTTGCTTCTGTGCTGTAGAAATGTTGGTGTGTCACAAAGTGTCATTGAAAACGGAGACTCTGGCAGGCAACATCCAGTTGGCTTGCAGGGGTGATGTGTTGGCTTTACCATACGCACGCAGCGCCATTGCAGTCTGGAATCTGCAACATAAATCTGATGAGGTGCTTTTTTGTTTGTAATAATAAGTTTATTACTGATACTTTGTGGATTTTATTATAGTCTTAGCTTTTTCTCAATACTGCCAATTTTAATCTCACATCACTTGCTTACATACTTCTTTGGCACCAATTGTAGGGACATTTGGGAAATGCAAAAAAATCAAAGATACTTTTTGTGAATTTTAGTTTTGGACTCAACTCAGTTTTTTATGTTTTTGCTGTAACTTGGTTAAGAGACAAAAAGAGTTTTTTAGCATGTAAGAAGTCTTTTTGTAATAGTTATAATTTTTTTAGGTTTGCAGTAAACAATTATTAATTTGACTGATTTATCAGCATGCTCTGATTGTAGCCAGTATTGCTGGAAGGCCATCGGCGCTCTGTCACAGCACTTGCATTTAGTCATTCACACAATCCAATGATGCTTTGTTCAGCTACAGCCCATGACTACATCATCCAGTGGAACATGGATCAAATCTTTTCAAACAAAGGTAATGCTTAGACTGCTATCTGTAAGCTTACGTAACTTTTTTTGCCAAAGCTGCTTTTGCTAACTAACAACTGATTGACTTACGGTATGTTAAATAGTAAACTGTGCTTGTTGAGAAGAAAAGAAAAGATGAAGTCTGAGTGATTGTAATTGAACGTTTACATAAATAATGGCATTGCAACAATTATTAATTATCTCTTAACTACGAGATATAAAATCTAACATATTTGCTCAGTTGTTAAAACTGTTATTTGTTGTTCTGGTGCACCTTGGTTTGCTGACTGAAGAAGCATCTAGGCTGCAGCAATAATTAAATTTTATTTTTGAAGACTTGCTTACGTGGAGTAACCGTGAAACAAATGAGCTGGTCAAGCAAACACTGCATGTGTCTGACTGTATGTGATTAGTTGAACGTTCTCGCGGCACTCGTGGTCAAGTTATCTGTCAGGTTTCATCCTCAGCGTCGCATGTGAGCTATATCAGTTACAGCCCTGACGATCAGTTGGTAGCTGTTTCTGCTGACAGACTTATCTACATTGGTGATGTGCCGGTTAGTGAATGGCATCGCTGTTGAATAATTGAATGATTTAATAAACTAGCTAACCGTCTTGGGCTGTGAGAAGGCTGTTAACACTACATCATCTACCACTGCTGTTGATTATTGAATGGATTCGCTACTTGCAGCACGAGCAACTCTGCCTATTCCTATGCATTTTTCTGTAGTGTCATTCGTCTGTCTGTCACACTCATGCTCTGCTTCGACAGTTTGACAATTCCGGTGTCGCAGAAACTTCATCACACCGGAAAATAATTCCCACATGCAGCAGTATGGGTTAGGGTTAAGATTATCGATAGGGTTAAGGCTTAGGTTAGGGTTAGGGTTAGGGGTAGGGTTAGGATTAGGGCTAAAGTTAGGGTTAGGGTTTGGGTTAGGATTACGGTTAGTTACATCATGAGAATATGGAGGTGGGAAGTATTTTCCAGGTGCGACAAATTTTCCACGACACCGGCAGGCACAATGACACATTGTGCTAGATGGGGGTCACTGACCTCTTTGGGAAGGGGAAATTTGAGGGTTGGTCATATCCTTAGCTAAAACATGCAGTTGCTTCCAATTTGCCAAAAAAGACAATTTATGATTTTGTAGATGGCAGCATTGATCATCAATTCCAGCTTTTACCGAATTGTTTTGATCCTTGTTTGCAATGCAGCAGATGATAAAAGGTTGCTAGAATTTCAGGCAGTCATGATGGAAACGGTGGGCAGCACATATACAGGCTGTATGTCATAACTACTTCTGTGATCCACATAAAATAAACACTCATTTTGAAACTCAAAATAACACACCAAATAGAACTAAGTTTTGTATAATGACACACAATACATGTTGTTCAAATTTATTTTATTTTATTTTTATCAGATTTTTATGTTGTGATCTCAACAGTAAAATTAGCTTTTTCCTGTCAGGTTTTAAATACATTATTCTGCATACCATAATGTAAACTCATTTCATCATTTACTGCTTGTTTGTGAATTAATTACTTTTTATACGTCATGTTTATAATTTTCAAATAAACCTTTGATAGAGGTACTTATGTCAGTTGGATATCGTTAAATAAAATATTGCAATTTGCAGTTTGTTCTTACGTCGGTTATCTCTGGGACTGGGTGGTGTTTGGCAGAGTTTCAAGGTGACAGCTGTACTTGAAGGTCACTCTGGTAATGTGAACTGCGCTGAGTTCTGTCCTCACTATACTTCCACGTTGGTGTCAGTGTCAGACGACAGGACATTCAGGGTAAGACGTGTTCAATGCTTTTTTCTTTCTGACTGACTTATGTGTTTCATTCGGCAAAAATGGTTAAAGTTTTTGGAATTTTATTACATACAAATACCATTTGTTTTTTTGTGACAAGTTAATTTTTTGTGCTTAGATGTTAATAATGATATACATGAATAAAAAAAATGGAAACACAAGAACACCTACGAAGACAATCTGATGCATGACAGTGCCAAATTGCAGACTTATTCTACCAACTGACTGATTGGGGGTGGGGAACTGTAGCCTATACAAAGTCCTTACTGCTTTAAACCAGCTAAAATTATCTGAGCCATAGTGGTAGGCTAGCCAAATTTAACCCGGTTAAAGGACTTAGAAAAGTAATTTTAAAAAACAGCGTTTATAGGCCTGTAGTTACCTGGCTGTTTAGAAAGACATATCCAGACATCATCGTCGTTTTGGTTGATTCATTGATTGACTGACAGCTGTGCTGCATTGTTGTAGGTCTGGGGAATTGCGTCGTCATCTCTACTCTATCAATCTACCATTATCTCCTCTTCACCGTTCACTCGGCTTGCTATGCATCCAACGCATCAGAGCTTTGCTGTTGGCAGTGCAGATGGTCTGGTGAGTCATCAGGTTTTTTCTTTGACTGTGATTATCTTAATGATATGAAATGATACCAAACGGGTAAGCTAGGATAATAATGGGAATTTTCTTTTTCCATTATTGTTGCCAAGAAAATTAGTTTTGTTGTAGATGGATGGCAAATCAAGATTGCAAACATTATTGTGGTTACAGGTACGGATCTACGACTTAGCCGATGGACACGATTTCCGCTGCCTGCATCAGGTGGACGTTGGTCGCCTGCTGAAGCATTATCACCAGGAACAACTAGTCGTTCAGTCTGCTGCAGAACGCATTGGTCAGCAAAACAGTTATTTTGTATAGATTTGTCAACAGTGGACAATTATAGAGACTTTTTACATTGACACGATGCTTACGTAATGAAACATAACATAAAACGAAAGCACTTTCTGATTCACAAGGCCCCTGGGGCAACGCTGATCTACGTCTCTTAAGCCTTCAGCCAGACACCAGTTTACACTGCGAGATCACTGTGCATCACGCGGTGTGCCTGTGTCACCCCATTAACCGGCCTTTTGTTAGTACTAATTCTCCCTACTCACGGAGGATAGACAGCTTCGTTTGTTATTTAAGGTGTTTAAGATTAAAAGGTGGTGAATGGTGATATATGCCTAGCTCAGCTACGGAGCGTCACCTGCCGTATGGGATCACACAGTGTTATTTGCCACCCGACACACGTGAACGCGCCCCGCCTTAACCCCAGCCCGATAGGCTGGTACTCGATTTACCTACCCCGGAGGGATGGAAGGCTGAGTTGACCTAGGCGGCTGGTTACTTACAGAGATGGCAGCCACCCATCAAAGTACTAACCCAGCCCTGCATAGAGTAACTACGTTGATTTGATCAGACGCGTTAGCACTACGCCACGCCACCAATCTAGTACCTGGTGTGAAAAGGTCTAATATAACATGTCGTCTGTATATACGCCAGCGATAATCGGAGGCAGTGCACGGTGCCAGCACTCGTCATCGGGTGATGGCGGCAGCGACAGCATTGAGTCTGGGTCTCAAATATCAACGTCTGTCGTAGGCCTTGCTTACATCTGTAGTGGTACTACACCTTCAACGCACCTGTCCTCCACCTGCTCATTACCTTACCTGCTGACCCACGGCAACGACAGCGTCGTCAGGTAGAGCTGTTCTTACTGTCCTTGTTTTATGATCTGCTCAGTCCTTCTATCTCTCACTGTATATTGTCTGGACACTGGAGTGTACCCATGATCTCACTTACTCAGTTGCGACGACTGATGAGTCTTGAGTTTGTGTATTACATGTGCGTCCAGGCAGAACACGCCGTCGATCATGGCCATGAAATAAGTAGCGTACTTCTCAACAGGGTCTGCTTTGTATCGTGCTTTGTTACACTGGCATAATAAACGACAGACTTTGTTGAATTCTATACATAATTCTTGCAGATATGAAGCTGTAAACTGACCTACAGAAAAGTCGAGAATAAATTGCACTTACGAAAATTTTGAAAAACAAAATGCAATTTTTAAAATTAATAAAAAATTAAGCCCAGTTAGAAAAATTCACAAAGATCTTTAGAAAAATTTTAAGATCATTTCGAGCAATGAAAGTAATCTTACCTTTGTTTCTTATTCTAGGCTTCATGGCACTATACAAATTTGCTTTTAACGTTTACTTTTAATAGGAAGTTTTGTAAATCAATCTATGGAGAAGTATAGTGTTTGGAATGATAGGCTGGCAGCAGACCAGTTCATAGGCGTATAGGTGACATTAGTGCTGTGACAAACCGACACAATCGTGTCATGTCTTTGAATAGACACATAAGCTGAAACTTAGCTTAATAAGTTATAATATATTCATCAAATTGCAACCTTTTATTATTGTTTTTGTTGACGTTTTGGCAATCGCTGCTGCCTTCGTCGGAACGACTGTTCGCCAGATGTAGCTGCGGCGGATAGTAAGTAGTCGTAGATGTGTGGAAGTTGGTAGGACCACTAGTCTCGGTTTATTGACTTATCTTGTTTTTTCTGATGTGTATTGCTTCCCTGATCCATTGGTCCATCCTGTTGCTTTCTCTGTCGATCACCTTGGCGCGATCCCAGTCTATGACGTCGTTGAGAGAGATGGCGTCAACAAAAACAATAATAAAAGGTTGTAATTTGATGAACATATTAACAAACGTGTCATGTTTGCGTTGTGGTTCCAGTGAGCTGCTGTCCTTTACGCCGACTCTGTTCATCGCGACAACTGGCGCCGTATTGCGGGTCAACGCCAACTCACTTGAGCTTGAGGACTGCTTCAGCTTGCAAGGTACAGTACTACAGTGTGGTGGCTAGGACGTTGGACTCCGACTTGCGATTGAGAGGTCCTTGGTTCGACTCCCACTCGTGTCGCTGTCAAGTGGTTACTACTTGGATGGGCGACTGTGTGAACAGTATACACCATTTCGGTATATAACCAACACCAAGGTCAACTCAGCCTTCCAGTTCCTCCAGGGTAGGTAGATTGAATACTGGCCTGAGTACAGTAACTGGCCTGTCTGGCTGGGGTTACGGAGGGGCACGTTTACCTGTGTCATGTGGCACATAACACTGTGTGATCCCATATGGCAGGTGATGCTCCGTCCGTAGCTTTGAGATTGGTTGTCCATGATGAGCTGTGCCATGTAATCATTTTCAGCCTTCCATCCTAAACTATCTACCATCATCATTCACCACTACCACCTCATAGGAGTCAAAAATCAAGTACACGACACAAAGTTTTTGTAGCTGATTTTGAAATTTCTTTCACTGGCACACAAAGTGATAATTAATTTAAATCCACATCCTGCTTTGCATCAGAATGAGCACTATGTGAGTCCGTGTCAGTTGACTGATTTACGTAGCCATAAAGTCTAACAGTTATGGCTCGTCTGCTGAGCGTGTTGTCAAGCTATATATTAATATTATTTCATCTTATCTACACGAATGCAGCTGTCAATCTGGTGTAGGCTCAGTGTCGTCTGAAAGCTCGTCGGTACTGCACGGCCGCAAAGATTTGACACTTTCCAGCAATGCGGCGTTCACACAGAGTCTGACTCAGCAGCACGTGGTAAGTGAAACAGATGATTTACCGTTAGATTTACTTATTATTTATTACCTTTTGCCGAAGAAGAACGTTGTATGGCAAGTTTATCCCATTGCTTGTTAGGTGGGTTGGTCAGAATTTATGAAAAGTTTTTGATGAATTGTTGAAGGGATTCAAAGGAAATGGAGTTTTTGGTGGTGATCCAGATTCTATTGTCAGTTCTAGAATTTTCAACTGGGATTCTGTGGCTTGCCACTGGGAAATACACGTGAGCTGACACTTAACACTGTATCTCGGCAAGTGTTAACGTATTTTGATGAAAAATGTGGTGTATAACTAACTTGACACATTTGCTATTTATCGCTTTCAGCTTCCCAATTAACGCGGCGTTAGAGCACTGAAGCCCATGCTGCTTTCTAACGCTAATGAAAACACTTCTGGTCCATTTTATCAATATTTCGTTAAGTCTATGTTCACCAACTTTTGCCGTTGACAGGTGTGGTGTGTTCTGGGTAAGCATTTTTGCAAGGAGGTGGACGTTTTGTCAGTGACTTGCAGTGTAAGCCGGAGCCTGCAGGCCCGACCAGGAGCACTGCTCAGCCCAGACGACGGGTCGGCAGTGAAGTCTGACACAGATGCTGATGACGTTTGGTGGTCCGCTGAGTGTTCTGATCTCAGAGGCGTCATATCAGTTCTGTCCAGGCAAGTATCACACCAATGGACGTAAATTCACTAAAGACAGGGGACATGTCCAATTGTCCATTGTCCTTCACCAGTGGCGTCGTGGCTGTGGAGTTTGCAGTTGCTATCTCCTAAAAAATGCTGTCGAAAAATTTGTCAGAAAATTAAAACTTTTCTTGTCTGAATAGAAATTTTGACTACTCATAATTTCTTCTGCCGGAAAATTGCAATTTTCTCTCCATGTACGGGGAAACATTCTCGTGGGGCCCCAAATATTTTCACGGGGCCTTTCTGGGGAGAAAATTTTTGAATTCTTGTTTTCAAAATGGTACATTCTGGCGTACTTATATTTCTGGCCGACGGCGGCCCCCCAAACGTCGCGGGGCCCGGGGTAGGTTACCCTCTACCCCACCCTCTCGACGGGCCTGTTTAGCAGCAGAAAAGTCAGCCAATAATGCACTAAATGCTTTGCTGCTTGCTCTGGGCTGCGGCTAGAACAAAGACTTGCCCATCGCGGCGCCGCTGTCTCCATCCCTTATACGTTGGACATAAATCGACGGCACCGTGTCACACCTTTCCAGTAGCCTGTCAGGAAACTGTGGGCATGCAACGCCCCAGAGTGTTAGATGTCTGATGACTGTTACTGCATTTATAAAGATTTTGAAAGCATATATTGTTCCTCAAAAGCGCCAGAACTGAAAATAGGCGGACAATAATTCAATGTAACTGTAAATTGTAATCTTACCATAAAGCTTCATGCTGAGCGACGAGAGTTAAAAGAAGGGGCTTAGGTTACTAAGTAGTGGGTACTGAACTTTTGAAGCTGGCAGAATAGGCCTGTTAGCGAATAGCGAGGCGTGTGTATCCGACAATGTGTGCGTGAGCAGTGCTCCTCTGCTGGCAAATTCACCGCTCAAAGCAGAACTTCAGCTCAAAGCGCAGGCGCCCGTGAAACCGACCAAGAAATCAACAATTTCCGGTCTGTCAGTTTGTCCTCTGTATTAGTGTCATATCAGTCATGATGTCGATGATTATGATAATGACCTGTAACAATGACGTAGTACACTGTGTCTCAAAGAAACATACCCGAAATTTTTGACTGTAACTGAAAAAAAAATTATCAGATTTGGATAATTTTTTGTGTGAATATTCATGACACAACTTGCCATCAAATGACTGTTCAGTTTCCCATTTCACGCAATGTATGCTTCTGCACTACCTAGGGAAACCCGATTAAGCGAAATATGTGTTGAAATAAACAGAAAACCTGAAAGAAACATCTCTGACATTATCGATCGTAACTTGAATAAAGATTAGCCGATTTTGGTAATACTTGGCAGAAATATTTCTGACACAAACTGGCTAATTAATAAGTGTTTTAGTTTTTACCTCACCCAACGTCTGCTTTTGCACTATCTGGGGAAAGCAGACCAAGCATAATACGTGTTAAATTGAATGAAAAAAAACGTCAATGAATTCCATCTATCCTGATCTGTGGGCCCCAACAGTCAGTCTATTACAAGGTTTGATTGTCATGAAGCAGTGCATCTACCAGATGAAGTTTAGGAATGTTTGTAAAGTCAAGAAGCAACTGGTACAGCCTGGATTGGTCTGGAGCAGAACATTATCGATACTGCTGTCAATAAATGGAGATAGCCTCTCTTTGCCTGGGTTTGCGTAGTGGGCCAACACTTCAAGCAATTTTACTGCAGGCAGTTGAAAAATGGACAACTGGATGAAATGTCAGCTAAAGTGTTAGAAATGTGAACAAAATGTGTTTTACACGTTATGTTAATTAAGCAATCGTGTTGCATTGGATAAAAAGTGATATTTCGCTGGTTATGTTTTCTTCAGGTAATGCAGAAACAAACGTTAGGTGAGGTGAGAAACTGAATGGTCATTTGATGGCAAGTTGTGTCCGAAATATTCGCACCAAAAATTATCAAAATCTGTTGACTGGTTTTTAAGTTACAGTCGAAAATGTTGGGATGTTTTGGGACACAGTGTAATTGTTGCCACAAATTCTCTAGCAGCAAACTGTTGTATAGGGAAAAATATCGGAAATGCACTTGGCGGACCACAGCGGGTGTGGAAAAAGTCTGCACGAAATTTTCAAAAATTGGGCTACCCACCAGCAGATGTATGACCAGAACTGACATTTAGTACACCCCGTAGACGCAGTTAAACTGACTGAAATTTTAGTTCAGTTCAATTTAGTTCAGTGCATTTCTGTCGCCTTTCTATATGCACGCTTTAAATGTTTTTGCTTAAATAACTTGATTTATTTTTTTGAAATTTTTTATAAACAGTTGTAGCCTATTGCTGTTTAGTTGAACAGAACATTGAATCGGATATAGCATGATCGTGCAGGGGGCTGACTGCAATTACTATTATTTGTAATATGCTGATAATAACTGATATTGTTGTTGTATTATATACAGTGCAAAAGGCTGGGTCGTTGAACAAGAAGGGTGAGATCGTTGACCATCAGCCGGTCACACTTCACACAAAGATCAAGTCTTCCGGATACTCACGCCAAGCGCCGAGGTTCATTACGTTGTATATCGGTAGTGTTCTACTTTTGTGCAGCTTCAACGATTCGTTATTACCTCAACTAACAACTGACTGACGAATGACCTGACCCTGCAGTTGACTGGACCGTTAGCCACGATGAAGTAACCTCTGGCCTGTCTCAAGCTTATCGATATCCCTACGGATATTAGCTTACGACTGCGAGCTAGCTTTCCGCTGCATCTGCTGCTGCTCCTTCAAGCAAGATGGCTCCATCTTCTCGGGCATGTGGCAAGGATGGGCGACTTGCGTGACCTGTTCGCAGCCCTGAATACGTCGATCCGCGGGCTGCCCAAAGACTGGAAGCGCCTGCCCTGGTTGCCCACGTTACGCCTGGCTACGGACCCTGGAAGCTGACCACCAGCCGCTCATCCACGGACTCGACTCGGCGTGGCGACACACACGAGACCGAGGACGGTGAATCAGCTCGTGGACGCAGCTACGCTCCAGTCTGAGGCATGCTCTCGATGACGATGAGTTGTTTATGATTTTTTTTACTCTGCGACTCACATTGATAATAATAATAATAATATACATGTATTCCTAGTGATTATAGCAATAAAATAATATATGAAATACAACTGATTAAACTGAATAAAAAAGAACGGTAAATAAATAACTAGTTTTGTGCAGAAAAATGGCCGTTTTTTCTGCAGGTCTTCGATGTTTCAACCGAAGCTGAATCACGCCACCAAAGTTACAAAGTCGTCGAGGTGACTGCAAAAATATTTTGCTATCATTTCTAACAAATATTGTCTAGAATTGCCAATTGCCAGTTGCCAAATTTTATTGGTAGGGTTGCCTGAGTAACCTAGTTTCTGAGATCTGGCTTGAGAGTTGAAAGGACACCGATTTCTTTGTTACATTGCCATTTATTATTTCTCGTAAACAAATTTATTTTTTTTCAGTTTGAGTATTTTTGTTGTCGTCGTCAGTTGTCGCATGTCGTCGTTGTGTGGTGTTACTGAGCATATCATCATAAAAATCATTTTGTTAATTTGTTTATTGATTGACCACTGTTCGGTTGTTTGTCATCTATAGAGTATTTCAGCTGCTGCTATTGCTGTTAATATGTAGCATGCCTCGTCTGTCGTCATCATCGTCATCGTCTCGGGACGAGTACCCACTGCACGGCGGTCCTCCAGTCAACCATGTCTCTGTTCTGAACGTCGCTGAACGACCCACAGCCGTCAACTCGCTTCGATTCTCTGGTAAAATAATAAAAGCCGACTGCTGCCGAATGATGACGTTGTTCTGCGCTTGCGTCATAACTGTAACGTGTACAAGAATACAAGATTGTTGCAATATTCCGACGCAAAAAAATGTATATTTGTATTTTTTTCAGTTACAAAAACCAGAAACTATTGTAAAATAATTGCAAACAACGAGACAGAAAACGGGTTTTAGTAAGTATCGATAGACACCTTTACGGCATTTCGAGTAATTCGTTGGACGGCCGCACGTATGTCGGCTGCGTGCGCCGCGGATCGAGAAATGCAAGTATACGCGTGCTATTTGCAGGGAAGGGTGACGCTGTGGTATGTGCGCTGAACAATGCCAGTGCGGTCGTGCTGTCGTCTTCAACGAAGAACAATCTCTCCTGTACTGCCGTTCTTGCCGGTAGGCCTATTAACTTTTTTAATTTTTACGGTACGGTACTGCTGTCAAGTAACGTCAGGTTTTTTTCACAAATAAAGAATAGAATATATTTAGTATCAGCTAAACGTGACGTAGCCAATTGACGAATCATGCAATTTTTGTGCATTTGTCGCATGCATATCGTTTTTTTATTTATTTCTTATACAAATAGAGATGATGATCGTCATATTTTCTGTTAACTTACCGGTAATTAACTGCCGTAGCCGAGTGATGAATAACTGTATGCAATCCGTGCATTAATTTTTTTTGGTCGCGACGGCTCATTGCATAGGCTATCTTTACCGTTTTCAAGGCCAATAGGCCAAATTTACACTTTTCTGTCACGTAGATGAGCATTTCTACATTTTTGCGCGCTGAAGCGAAGTGTTGTTGACCAGTGACGTTGTGATGGGTTAAAAAACTAAAAAAAGTAGGCTGGGCACGAAGTTGCAGTTTTCCAACTGAATTCCGAACGACAACGGCAAATTTCCGATAGAAAAGATTATGAATGAGTGCTCAAGATTTCGCTTTCATCTCTGAATTTTCCAAAAATGGAGATTTCAGAAAAATTTACTTTTTGTCGAATAATTTATGTTTAAAAGTGCCAAGTTCGGGGCTGGGTAACCTGGCTTCTTAGCCCCAAATTTTGCGTTTTTGGACAGAAATGTACCGACAAGAAGTGAATATTCTGACAATTTTCCGACATCCCAAAATTTTGGGGTCGGGGAGCTAACCCTTTGATATCCGGCTCCCCCCACTATTGTCGTTAAGTTTGTACGCAGGACACAGCCAGGCAGTGACGTGCGCTAGCTGGAGTCACAGCGGTAAGCTGCTGATTACGTCCAGTGATGATAAGACCGCCAACGTCTGGTCACTCGGTACAATCGATCCCATCATGACCTTTTCCACCACCGCTCATAACTTCGCCGCCTCCGCCGCTGATGCTAAGGACAAGGTTAAAATGTTAAATTGTATAGCTTTTCATAGAAAATTTATCTGAGAAATACGGAACGTCACCTGCCATAGGCCTATGATCACACAGTGTTACCTGGCATGGGTAAATGCACCCCTCCATAATCTCAGCCAGACAATCCGGTACTCGTATACTTACCTTGGAGGGAGAGAAGACTGAGTTGACCTTGGTGTTGGTTATATACCTAGATGGTTTACTTGTCTGCATACAGTTACCCATTTATGTACTATAACTACTTGATAGCGACCTGGCTGGGAGTCGAACCCACAACCTCGCGATTACAAGTCCTACGTCCTCACCGTTACTCTACCAAGCCACTACCAAGGTCACTCAATATAAAGCTGCTTGAAATTAGAAAAGTGTGTTGGCTGAGTTTTATTTGTTGTCATAGCCTATTGTTGCAGAGTTTGCTGGCCGTTTACTGTACGCCGATGACACAAGGTTCTTTTAAGCTCAGGCTACAACGTGTGCTTGATAATGCTGTGATGTGTCAATTTGTCAGACGTATTTTTTTGGCAGTTTAACGTGTCCAAATCTTATTGTAGGCCTATACATAGTTTTTGATAAAACATCAAAATGTACACTGCTTTTGATGGTCCTTGATGGCACGAGTGTTCGTATTTCTCGTATACTCTTAAATGTAATAAATAAGTGGCGTTCTGCGTAACCCGTACTACCTTCTCGTCGTTGTGCCGTGTTTGATAAAACATCAGTGTACACTGATCCATGTAGAGTAGTAACGCAGCGTTCAGCAAGCCAGTTCGCTCGGCTCAGTTCTACTACGTCGACCGCTTCATTCTGCTGTCCTCCGGCTACAGCTTCTCTCTGTACAAATATTATCTGGACACCGCAGCCAAGTCAGACCTGCAGAGGTGCATAATCACTGACCACTGTTTTGCACATTCTGTTTCTGACTTTGTGTATTTCTCAAGTTCGTAGTCTATGTAATGTGTGCTTTATAAATTCGCTTGCTTACTTACTTATTTACTTAATGCAAACATGTCAGTTTTATAGAGTGGTGGACGTTAATAGATAGATCTACTGCAAGCCTGTCAGCTAGAGTTTTGTGCCTTAGAATATGACAGTAAGAATAACAAGAAAAGCCCTGCTAACGCAATGGGGAGCGCGCAACAGCGGTGCATGTTTGAAAGCCCAGTAAAACAAGATCTAAGTCAGTCACCAGAGGGCGTCAGACGACCGGCGGCTAAATTATCTTGAGTGTTTTACTCGTACTCACCAGAGGAAGCGACCTGTCTCGCTCAGCCAACGCCGTATCGGCTGAAAATCGCAAATTTTTTTTATTTCCCTCTTATTTAGCACCTTTGTTCGGGGTGACCCCCTTCGAATTTATGGAAAAGCTTTACGGATCCAGAAACTATAGTCTTCCAGGCAGCCGAAGGTAATGATTTGGTGATCCTAGTTTGCACCGCTTTGGACTGATCCACCCTTGTAACAGACGGACGGACAGAATTGCGATGGCTAAGACGCGCTACAGCAGTAGCTGCTGTTGCGCGTAAGAAGGGTATTCTGTACTAGATGACGTGCAGTCACTGTCTGTTTTCTATTTTTCTTATATGCCTACTTGACGACTGTTTCCTATTAATTTACTGCTGAATTGTTTTATTTTTTCTATAATAATTACATCGCCTTGGATTTTGAGATCGATCTTTGGGACTTTTTTCCTGAATTTTTTGCACTAATTGATTCCTATCACTGGGTTTCTGTTTAGTTAGTTTCTACCTTGTTCTGCTGCAGTTGGGAGGCGTTCTAACGGTGTGTGTGGTATTACAACGTATATAGGTACGCGTCAAACAACAAGTACAAGCTGGTCAAGTCGTTTGCGCTGGACACTGCCCAGCAGCTGACCGCTTTCTCCGCTATCAACAGCTTCCACTCATGTATGACTATGATATCGCTGTTGTCATCATAACTATCATTTAACGTGGCCACAAATGGCCCACAATACCAAACGTTGTTTTAGATTTATTTCAGTAGGGGTCTAAAGTGTAAAAATATGTCGGTGTCCGGCTGTGACCGAATGCTTGAGTTAGACTGAAAGTGGCGATACAAAAGTGATCGATGTCAGATATGGAAACTCGTTTCATAGTTTGGCACTATCAAAGACCACATTGCCTTTGATAGCAGTGGATTGTTTCAGCTGTTACTGCTACTTTCCTCTGATCGTTGAACTTGCAAATAAAACTCTTGTTCCGTTCCAGCTAATTCAGTTAAGTGTCTGAGCGTAGCCCAATTTTTATTCTTAGCCGTATCTGATTTCTGTGACTACTTTCTTCTATAACCCTGACCTTAAAGCTGTGTTCACAGCGACAGAAAGGCAATGAACTGAAATGAAATTCGTAGCCCGTACTTTAACTGCCGAAATATTGACCTTCAGAATAGCGGACCAAAGCTATGATTAAAGCGTTGGATTAGGACATATATTACGTTATTGTGGCTGTCTGTTTAAGTTTTATATAGGTTTTAAGCTTTTCATGGGACATTTATTTCAAAGCTACGGAGCGTCACCTGCCATATGGTTACTTGCCACCCAACCTAAATGAACGCACTCCGTCTTAACCCCAGCCAGACAGGCCGGTACTCGATTTACCTATCCCAGAGGGATAGAAGGCTGAGTTGACCTTGGTTGTGTATTTGCAGACATAGTGCTGGCAGCCGGATCAGATAAGACCGTTCACGTATTCGACATCAACGCTGCTCGATGTGTTCGTGTGATGACCGACGTGCATACGCGAGCCGTGCATCATATTGCACAGAACCACGTCAGTCAGCTCTTCGCGTTCATACTTATTTACATAGTTGTAATAAACGATTGTAATTTTTTTACGAAAAAGCGCTTTAACGTGTTTTTGCAGCGTTTTTAATTCTTAGTAAACGTTGAACGATCACTGGGAAAAATTTGGCAAAAGTCGGCAGGGAGTTAAAATATTTATAACGTACAAACATTGAACTGTTACTGATAATAACATTATAATATCGACTGTTGTATTAGGATTTGTTTTTTTTTGTGTGATTGCAAAATTTAGTAAGTGTGAAAAAATTTCATCGTGAAGTATGCCAGTAGTCAAATACGTCAATTAAAAGGAGGGTCTCGTTTACAATTGTTTTAATTTCTTTACAGCACAGGTTAAAATTTATGCATCTGTGTGTTTTACCATTATGCAGGGTTCGCAGTACGTGTCTAACTCTAATGCAGTCTATGATCTGTTTCTAACGTCTGCCGTCACCGACGGCTTGAAACTCTGGGACCTACGATCGAACAGGTTTATTTCTAGAGTTTATTTTTTATCCCGTAAATTGTGCTACATGCTTCCCATTGCCTGGGTTATGATATGAAGATTTGCAGCTTATGTGATGATTGTTTGGTCGTATTTTTCCTGCTTTGAAATATATTGTTCTTCTTTATTTGTCTATTATTTCCACTACCTCATCACACAATTTTTTACTCTTTTTGTTTTTAGCCCCCTACCAGTTACTCCAGTCCATACTATCTTTCATGCAGTGCATTTAGTTGCTAATCATAGTGACACTGATGGAGGCAACCTTTAGGAGGGCAACCTTTAGGGAGTGATTATACATGTACTTGCTGAGCGCATTTAACGTTATGCACTATATAGTTTCACATTTTACTTACTTACTTAATTTTTACCTGCAACGTATAATACCTGACTAATTGCAGTTGAGCACTTTAGTAATACTAGAGAAAGCACTCAGAGAGCGCAGGTACCTCCGCCAAGGCAAAGCTATTCGCCAGGTGGCGTCACCATCTTCGCTTTGCCAGCGGTTCGCTTATGCCCCCTTTAACGCAGTGGTAACGAAAATTTCAAAGTGATCCAGAATCCAGGATTCCTGCCGGATCACGCTCAAAATTGAATCATTGGTAGTTTATGCCATGCTCGACGTACCCTCAAAATTTCAGAAAGATCCGTCCATAACTTTTTGAGTTATCTTGCTCACACACAGACAGACAAACAGACAACAAAAACATAACCTCCTTGGCGGAGGTAATTAACGATTCCTATTGATTCCTGTGGCTTTCTACGGTCACGGAATGAAAACTGACGTAGTTGGACGCATGCTGAGAGAACGTGTGTGTGGCAAAGGCCGACCACGAAGAAGATGGATACAAGACCTCTTTGATTTGTTTGGTTTTGGGGTCAACGACGTTCCTGCATTGACGCAGGACCGAGAGCATGCAGTGGAGACTGTAGAAACTCTGTTCATCGTGTTGTTGCCGTGACCACTTTTCAAAGGACGGCATCTGCCCCGACAGTGGACGTGAGCTGGCCCAGAAGTGAAACCAACCAAAAAATGAACTGAAATATCAGTTTAGTTCAGTTTATTCCGTCGCTTTGTACACGTCTTAACGAGTAATCCCATTTCGCCTAATTCTTAACCCTATCTTTAACTTTAATGTTCACCCTAGCCCTGACCCTAACTTTAAACTCTAACCCTAGTCTTAACCGTGAGCGCAGGCAAAATGGGATTAGGCAAAATGGAAAGACACCCATCTTAAGGAGGACGTGTAGGCCTATATAATTCAATAATGCGTCTCGGTGTGGTTGCTACAGATGTGTACGGCGGTACGACGGTCACATTAACCGAGTTCACGCTTGTACGGCTCAGATCAGTCCGTGCTGTCGCTACCTGGCCGCAGGATCAGAAGACAAATGCGTTCGTACCAATGCTACTTACTTTACTTAAACAGTACACGTTTTGATAGGCCGCATCACGACTCTTTGCTGTCCGTCCGTCTGTCTGTCTGTCCCGCGCGGGCTTTTAACTCGAGAGCAAAAAGGCTTAGAAAAAAAACAAAATTGGTGTGAACAGAACATGAGTAACACTGTGCCAATTTCCAGTTTAAAAAGTCAAGGTCAGGGTTACGGTTAGAGTTAGGGTGTTGCGGCTTTAGGCGGACGACGGCATAATATGTTGGCATTGGGCTGACATTTTTAGTTTATAATAAGTAGCCGAGCTTCTGGTTACAAGTCCAACTTGCGCAAGAAGCACTGTAGCAGGTAAGGGACCTTTCACCTGTTGTTGATAAGTGAAATTCATCCATCCATTTATTTATTTATTCATATAGTTGAATGATCGGTTGTTGTGGATGGGACAGGCGTACGTGTATGACATTCGGTCAGGTTCTTACCTGCACAAGTTGACTGGACACACGGACACAGTGCTGGCCGTAGCGTTTCATCCACAGTTCCCACAGGTAATGTTGTACACTGTGTCTCAAAGAAGTAATACGCCAAGATATATCCGTAACTTTCTAAATGTCAACGGATTTTTAATTTTTTTTTTTACGCGCAACAGCAGCTATTGCTGTATCGCGTCTTAGCCATCGCAATTCTGTCTGTCTGTCCGTCCGTCCGTCCGTCACACGGGTGGATCAGTCCAAAACGGTGCAAGCTAGGATTACCAAATCTTCACCTTCGGCTGCCTGGAAGACTCTAGTTTCAGGATCAATAAAGCTTTTCCATAAATTCGAAGGGGTCATCCCAAACGAGAGGGCGCTAAATGAGAGGGGTGGGAAAAACTTGAGATTTTCAGCCGATACGGCGTTGGTTGAGCGATACAGGTGGCGCTCTCTGGTGAGTTCACCTGTGTCGGGTGGCAGGTAACACTGTGGGATCCCATACGGCAGGTGACGCTCCGTAGCTCTGGAATGGGCTTCCATTAAGAGCTATAACACCACCACCTTTTAACTATGGATGTTTAGTCGCCGGTCGTTTGATGCTGTCTGGCGACTGATTTTGTTTTACTGGGCTTTCAAAGTTCAAACATGCACCGCTGTTGCGCGTTCCCCTTTACGTTAGCAGGGTTATTCTTGTTTTTACTGGCACATCCTACAGATAGTTTGCAACAAAACTATGATTAAAGTTTTCACCACACTTAAAACGCGTTGCTACGTTACCTTGTGAAACACAAATGCTGTAAACTAGCATTTTTTGGATGCATTAAACTAGTTTTGCTAGGTTTCAGACTACCAGAGAACTTGTATATGGCAGGCAGCAACTGTGGCAAAATAATTAAGGCAACTTGCATCGATTTGAACTTCATGATTAACGTATATTACACTGGTGTAGTACAATTTCAATGCTCTGTCTCTCATTATTAGTAACTGACTAAACGTCATTCTGGCACGAAAAAAACGTTTTTTTTCCATCGTTCTATTCTTTGCTGCGCCGGATTCCATTCTGAATTGACTGCAATCTAATATCGTATGAATGTACATTTTGTAAACTGCTTATCTGTTTCTGTGACTGAATGTTATGATTGTTATGTTATTAAATCAGCTTGCTGTTGTGTTGCTTAGTAGCTATCAGTTGGTTTTTGATGCGCTACAGCTATGCTGTATAGCGCGTCTATGTCACGGGTTGTCATCTGTCGTCTGTCGACCGTCCGTTTGTAACGAATGTATTGGGGCTAAACCTTGGGTCGTATAAAAAAACTATTTGCAGGAATAACTAGCTCTTTGTCGAGACTCTCTGCTTACGAAATTTGGGAGATGAAGTGCAAGAGGAACATTTTCAAATTTGGGGTAGAATGGAGGGATGGAGGAAATGTGCATTTTCAACGGAAAACTGGTCATATTTCGGAAACGGTGAAAGATAGGGCCAAGGCTACTATTAGTTACTAATAGAAAGTGGCATGCGCTTTTTCACATGAAATGAAAATCATCGACCTTGGATGACCTTGAAGGTCAATACTGCAACAAGAACTGTATAGTCTGTAGCTCGTCTACCCTAGCGACAGCTGGGCTTTCATGTTTTATATTATATTTGCTAGTTTATTTCATATGCACATATAAATTGGACTACTAAGTGGAACTCGCATTTAAAGCGGTATTGACCGCGCTATTGTTCGCGAGCAATTATCGGACGAGCAATATACGCGCCACGCGCAATTGTCTTTGTCACCGCGCGCAGTTGCGTTCGCGCAGTTGTCGGGCGTGCGGTTGTCGGCCGAGCAGTGAACCGAACCGAACCAGTGTTTGAATTGCCGAGAACGTTGGGGGTTGAACCCCCAAACTGAACTGTCAACACACGGGGTCCGGTCAGGTATATACTCGTACATACAATTCTCATCACAATTGTGGTCGGACTCCGACAGTCGGAAAATTCAACCCCAGCTATTTTTTTACAATTTAAACGCCGCCGAACCCTCCCCCAAGAACCCCGCACCCGCTCTCGGCTTTCTGCTTCGATGAGGCTTCGTACGAGAACCCCTACATTTCTCCCCAACTCCATTTTTTTTATCTACGCCTGTGTCTAATCTAATCTAATCTAAAAGTGTAATCGTTGCGTGTGTTCGTCTGTAGTTGCTGACGTCGACGCTGGACGGAAAGATTCGTCTTTACAGCGAGTGACGTCAGCACCGAATAGTTCTAGTCTTCTAGCGACATAGCCTGCATCGTTACTTGCTTACTTACTTACATATGTGGATACCTAGCGGTGCTAGCGCGTGCAGTTGTCAAGTAGCCGCAATGCTGATGCGACATTGCACTCGCGACCTGACAGGAACGACAAGAACCGGACCACACACGGGATAGCCGCTAGTGTGTGTGCGTGGTTTTGTTGACTGCTGCTGATTAGCCCATGAATGCTCAGACAGACTGACACCGAGAAGCAAATATCTGTTCTCTCTCTGTCTCAGATGTTGTTGGTCGACTATGCGGAGTAGGCTACTCCTTTTTCGCCCAAATCCAGTTTCGCCTAATTTTGACTTTTAACTCTGACGCTAACCCTAATCCTAACTACTAACCCCTCCCTAATACGTTAATCTTACCCACAGACGAAATGTGGCATTAGGCGAAATGGGATGACACCGACTATGCACAGTTTCATCGAACATTCCATTGATGACGACGATTGTCCTGTATCTGTCATTGTCAGTTTATTATTCAAAAGGAAATTGCCATTTGATTGACGTGCAAATTATTCTGGCTATTATGAATGAAGAGTGTGCCTATGTTGTACAATTTAGATTTCCGCAAAGTAGTGCGGCGACAAAATAAAGCGAGGTGGTGACGAGCACGGTTCTATCCAGACACCCTACATTGATTTGGGGGAAATAGCAGATATTGGGGGAATATGGTAAATTATTGGTTTGGGGGATTGTCCTACTAGTTTAATAATCTGTAGTCTTTTGCCACATTTCATTGTAATTTGTGAATGGCAGAGGAGATACACTTTAAAAATGGAAAAATTTCAAACTTCGAAGGTCTCTTGGCTTTGACCTTAATCTTGGATCAGGTGGTGTGTATACCGCCGTGTAGCGCTCGATTTTTTTTTACCTCGGCACCAAATTTTATTCGAACCCGAGGCCACCGCCGCCGCCGTGAGCCGCCGTAGATTTTCGAATGCTGTAGTCAGCTGCAGAGGTGCACTTAAGCCGATTGTAGTCAGCTACAAAAAGCTATAAGCTATGCCGCAGCCGTGAAAGTGTTAAGCCACCGCTTCGGGGTCTAAATCGGACGGCAGCCAGCTTCATTATTAGGTCGACTTGGTCGAGAAGTCAATCCAAATATTGGTCGACGTTTGCTGAAATTATTGCAGAAAGGCTGCGTGGGTGCTTATGACTTACAAGTCAAGGCGTAGTCTAAGTCTATACTGTTCAGTTTCTTCGGCTTTGATTATCTATAACGAGAACGCAAACACGACGTGGCTGCTTGGCGTCCTCTCTGCGTTTATCTTTGATACAAATGAGTGATGTTCGTGTTTGTTCCTTACTTCAGTGATCATGCGCAGAAGGCGTGAAACGTGGAAACAACAGACTCGATCTCGTTTGACGAAGTCAATTTGCCATCAAAGACCTTGGCATAGAAATTGCGTGCAACGAGACAGTCAACATTAGCCCAGGCAATTAGGAACGCCTGTCGTGCTAGCAAACGAAAAAGTGATTTAACGACCCTTTATACAGCGCGTAGGCCTATAGACCGATACTGGGGGTCAATACTTTTGTAAATGGGTTGGCCCACTTAGAGACACTTTTTATTTTGGCCTTACATGATTTTGCTGGTGTTTTAGTTACTGCAATATTAATAGGCCTAGACAACGAACAATAGTGTACAAGTTTGGTTTTACTAGCTAGAACTATACGTGCATGTTCTAAATGTTACGTTGGTGTTCAGCCTCCTAATTTTTGGATCACAGTAGACCCTCAATTTGTCTATCGGCGAGGCGATCAAATGATACCACTATAAAATTGAAATGCAGCTGCATGCGGTTTCTTCGTCATTACTGTGTTCGAAACAGCAACGACAACATGAAGACGTCATTAATGTTTTCACGTACCAGTAGCGTCATTGTTGTGCTGGCTGTTCTGACGTCTGTTATTGCCAAACCTGCTCAGCGTTTGTCCGACACTGCAGACGCTTTTATTGACTGGAACACTCTCAGAACTGCTGCAGACGACACGCATCTGTTTCAGCAGGTAAACTTTGGATCTATCGTCATAGCCGTAACTCATTGTCAATCTGCGTTTGGCAGACGATGGGATTTTTCTTCATTGATCGCTTAATCGCGAATCTGCTGTAGGTTAGAGTAGGTCCCTACATCGTCAAAAAATTTTGAAATTAAGTTAACATTATTCCGTTGCGGTTATTGTTTTAGTAACTTAGATGCTTACTTTTTATTTTCTTTTCCTCACTGTGTGTCGTATGCATGCAGCAGTCGTCGACTGATCACAGAAGTAGACGCTCAGCGACGCCGCTTGCGATGGCATTGACACGACTACTGGAGACGCAGTCGCGGCGCAGACATGATGGTCCTACATCGCTAGATGACTTCAGTGAGGAAGACACAGATGCTGGTTACGACAACCGTGCTAAGAAAACATCCGGACCACTTGCACACATCCGAAAACGTAGGCCAAGTTATGTTGTAGGCTATCTACTGTAGCCTTGTCCTTGATGCAGACATCAGTAATTTGGCTCAAAATCGAGAAATAGCTTATATCACGACTTTCGGCCAAATTATTGATGTCGGCATGCAACAGAACGTTTTCGTGTTGTTAACAGTAGTAAAGTTGTTTGTTCGCTTGAAAAAACTGCCTATTGGCAGGTAGGGCTTAACAGTAGGCTAACTGAAGACTTCTGATGAGCTGTTGCTATTTTTTTTGACCAAGACAGACAGCAATGTCCTCATCTGACGACTCGAATCTGAACATTCTGAAACAATTAGGCCTACTTTCAGATGTTAGCTTTTTTGGGTTGCATCCTCAAATGGTCCCTTTTCCACATTTCCGTCCTTTAGAGTTAGACATAGTATTCTTTCTACCTTTTTCTTACATGCAGACCAAAAGAAGCCAAAAACTTCAAGTCTAAGCCGAATTATGAAGATGAATGTCACAAAATGTCGCAATTCCTGTGTATTGCAGGTCACTGTTGGGACGTGTCAGATGTCTGCTGCATGTGGGGCATTTGCTGATTTCCATACCATCTCAAGCCCATGACGCACACGCCAGAAACTCGGCGCTGGCTTTGCGGCTTGTGTATCACAGGCTTTAACAGTAGGCTACTGCGAGTGTGCTTTAACAGTCTGGACCGTTTCAGATACAGCCGGCACGTTTGCATTATTATTTATTGTTAAGACGAAACTAACACGACAATATTGTCCGTCGTTTTTCTGAAGTTTATGGGCTAAACAGGCCTACGGCAAGAGAAAACTAAGTTAGGCTTAATTCAGTGCTCAGTTGTCAGTTGCTCATGCATGCCAACACAAATAAGTGTTTCAAGAAAGCAAAACCTCTTTCCAAATCGCTCACCTTAGCTGAATCACAGGCTGAACGGTAGTTCAAGCCCTGTCATTAACGGCGACTTCTCTTTCTTATGGGGAATCCAAAAATTCGACTCCCCACAGAATTAAAACCCCTGACCCGATTGAGATAAAATTTGGCGCGGTTGATTACGTCATCATGCAAAATTTTATGCAAATTCCTCCAAGGGGGCTTCTGGGCAAATGGGTGAAAAATACGCAAAAATTTTTCTTTATATATGCCCTTTTTTTCTTCAACGCACCCACAGGTCAGACCCCTTTAAGAGATTTTTACGCTTAATACGTCAGACGACGCGGTTCTGCACAAGGAAGTGCCTTTTTGGGGTTAGATTCAACGTATTTATTCGCAAAAATAAAAAAAATACAATGGCGCCTATGGGGAAAATTAAACAATTCTTTAAACGGTCATAACTTTGGCTGTGTATATGATAGAGTTGTAATTTTTGGTTCTAGGGTATAGTTTTTTTGGGGATGGCCAATCTAATGGTGTTATTCAATTTTACCCCGGACCCTCCCTGGTTGCAATGGAAACGAATTTTGAGACAAAATGGGCTATAACTCGCTTGTGTAAGAGACATCAGCGAGATTTTTGCATCTATAGGGGGGTTTTCGGGGATGGGCCAGCGAATGCTGTCAATCGAATTTTACCCTGTCTGACCCTTGTTGCAATGGGAACGAAATTTGGGACAAAATGGGCTATAACTGGACATAATATGTACGAGATATCTCCAAGATTCTTGCATCTAACAAAGGGTTTTGAGGGTGGAGCAAATAAATAATTTTAGTAAGTCTACCATGGTTGACTGTCGTTGCTATGGCAACGAAATTTGTAGAATTTTTGCCAAAAATTGGCTAGAAGTCGGTTAACTACGAGATGGGCTCAGACTTCAGTGTGACTCGACTTTATAGACGTTTGTGGTCGGCCATTTTATGCAACGGTCCAATAACTACAATAATACGATTCGTTAAATTAGCATTATTGACATGTTTTCCTGGCCTATATTAAGCGGATGATGCATGCAATATTAGTTTCTTTATTTATATGGCAATTTTGTGGATATAAAAGGAATTGACACACAGTCAGTGTGATGCGGGCAATATCACCTTTTGTGATTTTTGCTGTTTTTCGATGTGCGAGTTCTTCGATGTTGCCGTTAACAAGTGTATAAACTGATGTTTTGTACATTTATCCTTTCCAGACTACTGTATCATTTTCCCAATTTCCCCTGTCTATTATTATTCATTTTCACAATGTCACCTGTCGAAGCTAAGCAGGGGTGAGTTGAACCATACGTTAAATTGTGATTTACGAGGGTTGATCAATAATAAGTAATGAGAATCAGTGTATTAAAGTTAAATATTTTTCACAGTCTATATGTCAACAAAAAGTATGTTATCTACGAACATATATGGGTTTGTTGCGGATGTGATGTCACTGTAAAATATGACGCCATAGACAGTCATATAGAAACGATTCACAGCATCAGTGCAAACAGCATTGAATCATACACTGTCATTGTAGTTGCAAATAAGAAATTTATAAATGAATTACTCAGGGCTTTAAGAGAATCAGATGTCTCAGGGCACCACATTGCTAAAGTCGGCTGCAGACTGGAGAATTGTTGTACACCAGCAAGCCTAATTGTACGCTGTTTGCGTTTCCAAATCACCTCTTAAACTCACTATGACGTCATAAATTACGATGACGTCACATCTGCAACAAACCCATAATTCGTAGAGGATGTACTTCTTGCTGATATATAGATTGTGAAAAAAACTTCAGTCTAATACTTTGATTCTCATTACTTATTGATCAACACTCGAACAAGTTCTTGTTGGCATCCACTATGCCTTCAATATAACTGACGTAAGCTAACTGTTTTTGAACTCATAAAACGTGAGCCATTTCGTGCAGAGATCAAGCCCTCAACAACAAAAAATACAGTCCCTGGTACACGCCTACAATACATAATTTATCTCACATACTGTATAAACAAGAGTTAAAAACTAAGAATAGGCATAGATAGAATAAGGTGCAAGAACAACGCATATAAATAAACACCAGAAGCTTTCTATTCCATATCACACAACGTCCAGTGTCCACACGTTATAGCAGCCTAGCAAAAATCACACTACAAACAGAGAATTTCTGATTTGGTTCAATTCCTCCACGTATAACTTTCCAACAGTAAGAAGTTCATTCTAAAGCATCCCCACAAGTGCACCACTGACACAAACTAAAAAAAAATGAAATAAAATCAGTCCATTGAATATCAACTTTTACGAGTCAACATATTTCCAAAGCTAGTGATCAGTGGACCACTTCCCCAAGATGAGTAACAACTTTTTTTCAGCAACTTCACAACTGAACGCGAGGTTTAGCATTGAAGC
>Ga0056128_1001536_pt1 | contig 25972 bp, 12 predicted proteins | sample WorMetLIZISLAND2_FD_71113 | JGI IMG/M metagenome (GOLD analysis project Ga0056128, IMG submission 71113) | Marine gutless worms symbiont microbial communities from Max Planck institute for Marine Microbiology, Germany - Olavius geniculatus... ... | reverse complement strand
ATTATATTACAAATATGAATTACAATATAAGACTTACTGTTATTTCAATAAATTGCAAAAATTGTCCCATTGGCTGTCCATACAATTTATTCCTTCGTTTTCCACCCCTGCGAGTTGGTGTCGGGTTTTCCAGTCTCGCGTTTTCAGTCGCCCCGCAAAAAAATACTGTACGAATTATAGCACATATACAACAACTGTGACTAATTTGCTTGTAGTAAAGCGGCCTGTGTACTGTTTGTGCATGTATATTTAAATGTGGGGAGTTATTCGGGTAAAATTACTGCCTGTGCCAATTAAAGGCCTACGTTTTTTATTAGCGGAAAGATTGAAAAATTGAAAAACCATGTGAATGCATTCAGACGTCTCTTTGCAAAATATCCGGCCTCGGAATTAATTTATCTACTTTTATCGACTTACATGACAGCAACAAAAAACGATGCTGGTGCCGGGGAATTCTGCTGGCGCCTGGCTGCATCGCTTGCAGCTGCTGCAAGCTATAACGTTCGACGACCACTCGATAGCGTACAGACACCAGCTAATAGCTACTACTACACGCGTAGGCTATTGGCTGCACATCGGAATTGGCAACAGTGAGCGATTGAACGTACTTTATATACAGGAAAAAGAAAATTTGTTCGCGACACACGGGTTTTGATTGATTAACTGATTGAAGAATACGAAGAAATATTCTGCACAGACCGTTCGTTGAGTGGAAGCTCTTTCCCACGGCAGCGTAATTTGGCTATTGGCTAAATGTCCGGCAGATCTTCGTATATCGAGTGAGAACTGTATAGTCTAGGCCTGCACAAAGTTTACAACGACGACGACGACGTGAGCCTATACGAACAACGGTAAGCGTATGCTGAAAACCATTTATAACCATTGTTTTTGATGTTCATCTTAATCTAATTTATCGTTGTTATCTGTTGCGATTTCGACTAGTATAAGAACATAATGCTCGTGAGAGTGAGCGAGTATTCTGTTACAAAACTAATGACAAACTTGGGTCAAATGTCGCTAACAGGACATATCCCTAACTTTATTTCGTAAACGGAAATTCGCTTTTTGGTGAAAAATATATAAAAATAAAAAAAAATAAAGTGTAAAAGCAGCTTGATGCACGTTATCAAAACTTATAGAACTGCAAGAAATTATACCTCTCGAAAAGCCTCTGCGCCTCAAACATTCACGCTTTGTAAAAAAAACAATCAGCTCTTATGACATCAAAGCTAAACGCATGCTATTTTAAGGAGAAATTAAGCAAACTTTGAGTCTGCGCGTTTCATAATTATGTGCCATTTTGTGCATTCAAATTTGTTAAACAACGCAGAAATTTTTTATTGTGTCATGATTTTAGACTTGTAGTCAACGCAGTTTATATAGTTCTATTTTATATTTATTTTTTAGCGTTTAGATATTGTTCGCCGTTTGCATGGCGTATAACAGGTAACGTCAACATGAAAAAACAGTTTTAAATGCTGTATTTAGTCGAGACCATAAATGTTTAATAAAATAATAAGTCTGACACTTGGCTTGAATAAAGCACACTGTGCTAAACGAACATTTTATAACGTTTCAGGGCAAAAGATAAGTGTCTTCGGTTTTGTTATGGCTTGCTACAATTAAATGTTGTTGCCAAATTCGATAGCTTTTGGAGCGCGTAAACATAGGTTCGCGTAGAGCGCATATCGGCGCTAGCAAGGGCGTAATTCCAGGGGCCAATTATCGTTTTCATGATAAGAACAAGATGCAAAAGCAGTTCGAGTATAGGCTACAGTCAGGAGATGACCTACTAATCTATACTACTCGACGTGGTCGTTATCTCGTCTTCATTACGTGACCCACGCCGCTGCTTGTCAATCAGAGGCCATGACGCTTTCTCTATAAGCGCGTTCCCTAGTATATAGCCAATTAGGCTTATGAACGTAATTGGCAGAACGTAATGGTACAATCGGGAACGCACAAATGAGTAATGCACCGCCCATTAGAGACCTGCTGCTGCTGCTGATGATGATGCTTTGTTGCACGCGTGAAACGTGAAGTGAAAAGTTCGTCTTCTGGCTGAGGAATCCAATCCGTTCTTCAGAAACGGCAAATGAGTGTTTAGTACAAAAATGTCAACCTAACGCTTTGATTATCGTTTTGATCAGCAGTTGTCAAGTATAGCTGTAATTTCTGCAGTTACTGTAGTACTTTTAAATTACGTACTATTTTAACAACTAATTTAAGCAAAGCTCACATGACGCGCGACTGCATTGGTGCCGTTATTTGGGAAATCAGCGTATACAACGTGCAAGAAAATAATGATGCGTTTTGAAAGAATACCCACATCTGAAGCCTCTGTATGGAGCATTACATGCTGTCGCGCGTAAAAAAGTAGTTATAGCAACGTGCTAACTGTTTAGAAATTAGTCTTCTGGTAACTAATTTTAGTGATTACTGTAGTTAAACATGTCGATCAGTGCACGTCATTTTCAGTAGCTGTCTTGACTACAGTATTGCCACGGAGTCAGCGATGCCTCACTAGCTAAGCCGCTACTGTCCAGAATGCAGCAGGTATAGCGTGTTGTGACCTGGACCATGAAGTTCAATCACTGCTGCGTCAACTTCACTGGCTTCCTGTATGACAGCAAATCACCTTCAAGCCAATAGCGATGATGACCTTCAAGAGTCTGCGTGGTTGCGACGCCCTGTCCTGTCTATCTGACGCACATTGTAAGTATTCCGGCGTAGTGCGTCGTCAGTCGGTAGGTGGCATCTGCGTGCAGTCAACTTGACAACGAGACGCGCGTCACACGACACTGACTATGCTGAATTGCTGATCGGCGAGACTTTGTGCTGTCTCTGGTCTCGAGACATTGGAGACAGTTTCTATCGATTGACACTTAAGCATAAGCAACGCACTAAAACCCATTTCTTTACCGTCACTGTTTTACGGATAATAGAAATAACAGTTTCGCTCATGTATGTGCCAAAGCAAAAATATAACGACTTGTTAAAATACGTATAAGACATAAATACGAAATAAGACAACACAGTGTTACGATCGTGTGGAAGAGCCCGTGGACATAAGACAAGTGTTTTTTTATAAAACAAAATGTGTCTTAATAATTATGCTGTAAGTTTGAGGCTCCTGGGATATCTATTAATTAGTTATAGCTCTTCGTGAGCTTATGTTAGTGATTTGCCTATAGTTCTGATAAAAATATTGATGGATTTTCCTTTAATCATCTAACTTCAAAACTGTCAAGTCTGTTGCGCGTATCACATAGAACATTTTTACTCAAGGTAAATTTTTTGCGACGATTTGTTTTTGCATTACAGATTGGTACAAACTAATTGACTGACGGAGTGTATGTGAGCAAAACAATTTAGGCCTACTTCCTGTTGTTGGTGGTGGACTGGACAACGAGCTAATTAAGCCAATGAAATGGCATCTGGCTACTGAATCGATGCTGTACAGTGGACGCTTGGTCGTTAGCGAAACAGTCTGCTACCGATGCTGTTCCCTTGCTTTCTCTCTCGCGAGTTTTTGCTGCATGCTAAGAAAAACCGCCTCGGCAGTCGATGAATATAGATAGCATTTAGGAGTGTACCAGTAATGGAAAGAAGATCAAAACGTTAAGACCAAGACCAATACCGCTTAAGCAACAGCAAGAATGTTTAATTACTATCAGGAGTAAGTAGGTAAGTAGGCAAGATGCACTGACCGATTTTAAGAATTTCTTCAGTCTGATAGTGCACCCAACTTACTTTGCTCGTTTACCTCTTTGCACTGCAGCGGATAGTCAAAGCCAAAATGTTAAGACCAGGACCAAGACCGAGGGTGCACGAGTGTGACAGACGACGACGGACGGACAGCCTGACAGACGCACGCTGCTTTACTATACGGCAGTCGATGAATAGCAACGAAGACGAGATGAATAGTCTACGACGACGACGACGACGACGACAACAACAACAACTGTTAAATGCTTATTTGTAAACAACCCTTATCTGTAAAAATTAGGGTTAAAGTTAGGGATAAAATTACGGTTAGGGAAAGGATTGGGGTTAAAGGATAGGGTTAGGGTTAGTGTTAGTGGTTAGGGTTAAGGTTTTTACAGATAAGCGTCCTATAATTTTTGCAGATATGGCCCGACAGACGACGACGACGACGGCCGTAGTTCGTTAGCCTTTATCCCGCCGTTCACAAATTGTCGCAGACGACCGCAGGTGACAGACGGACCAGCGTAATCGGCGACTGCGGGAAGGTGCCAGTCAGTCGGTCAGTCTCCGATAGCTATAAGCTTAGTCGACGTCCATCGCTGCAATTTGCTGCGGAAGTGCATGACCGCCTCAGTCAATATGTACAGGGTGGGCTAAATATGGCACCAGATTTTGTACGCTTTAACTTCGTCAAATATCAACCAACTTTCAGAATTCTTTTGCTGCCAGAATCAAAAAAAATTGTAACGACACTATTACTAAAAATCCCTCCACACGTCAAGTGTGTTGCTGCACTACCTTGTGAAATGTCAGTGTTGTAATAGCAACAATTTAAAACCAGACTTTTGTGACAACGCATTTAAGAAATTAACAACAACAAAAAAGACAAATTTTTGTCTCAGTCATTTTTAAAGTAACTGCTACATCATGCAGTTTTCAGCCGACCGTACTTAAACTATTGTCATGGTTGTTGTCCGTCTGTCTGTCTGTCTGCCTGTCCGTCAGTAATGGATATACTGTGGCTAAGCTTTAGAGCTTTTAAAAATCGGTTAAAATTTGATAAAGTTAAGGCATATAAAATGATGCAATTTTTGGCCCACACTGTAGGCTGAATCGTAACGGCCGTCAGCACATGCGACCATGGATGACCAGATGTAGGCGATGCCTATATGCGAACGTTAGTCGTCCAGAGATAATTGCCTGGATGTCGACGTGATCGTCATCACGCAATTACCATGTAGTATACACTTTCTGCCGCATTGTTCAAAATTAATATTTTTTTATTAATATACTGCCAGCAGCTTTAACTAAATAATTTTTACACGCGAGAGCTAGCATACTTAGCCATAGCGCGAATTAGCTATTAAACGAAATAGGGTTTTCTTAGTGATTTTGGCGATTTTTGGTTGCAGCACACACTTTCAGAGTGAATTGCGATGAAATGGATGGAGATAGACCAAAACAACCTGCAAACATCAACTGGTATAAGCTCTTGCACTTTTCATGAGCATTAGCTCAAATTTCTTGTCTTAAACGATGACGCACTGTCGTATAAATTTTTGTATTTAAATAATTGAACAAATACATTAGTTGAGTTTAATCGACAAACGACAATCGCACAAGTATTAAATAAGAATAGAAAAAAAACACAAATTGATAGGTGGTGCATACGCATGTAAAAAGTGTGCTCAAAAACTAACGAAAACTGCTCTAGTCTATGGAAATGCTTATTCACCGTAATAAGTAACAAAAAAAAACAAACAGAAAAATAATATAACTGTAAAAAATTTTTAAGACGAAACACGCAGTACTTACGTTTGCTCTCAGTCATTGTAACGGGCAGATCAAAATCAATGTACGTTGTAGTCCCGACAAACTTAGGAAATACCAATAACATTTTGCGCTGAACAAGTTCATGAAACTTTTCTTGAGCTGCAATCGAATGACTGCAGGTCGGATAAATTCCTCGGACACGTGTGTAGGCAGTATAATAGTACAGGCAAACACTTAAGCCTACTCTTGACAAGAAGTAGGGCAACCTCTGCTTATTTTGCCTATGCGACGTATATACTGAACGGGATCAGACAGAAAAAAGACAAAAAGAACCTAAAATCAAAATTAGATTTTAAAACGAAATAAAAATTAATTTGAATGGTTATCGTCACCAAGATTGTTTAACATAAAAGGAAATATTTAAATTGCAGGGATAAATAACCCAGAACGAATCAAAGTGGTGTTCGGGTCTTACTCTATGTGACTTGTGCATTGGGTCTGTCGAATCGAAACTACGTCGTCTAACACTATGGAACAGCTGCTGCTGTAGGCCTACAATAATAGTACATTCGCTGTTGCTGCTGGTTGTGATGATGGCGTTCAGGCTGCGTGGAGTGAAGTAATCGACGTTATCGTCGCGTGTCGTGCCAATCACCACCAGGCACCAATTCATTTGTCCTACGACCGACCGACCAACGCACGATCATTGATCCGACGTAAGCAGCGAACAAAATTGCCTCATTTATTCGTCCGCTATAAACTATCGACAAGATAGCGAGACTGCACGGTAGCCATATATGCATTAAGCCAAGTAGAAAAAAACGTTCTATAGTTTTATGCCATATGGTAGTATTCTTTGGCTAGTTGCAGGGGCAGTGGACAGTCGGCAAGTGCTCCTCTAAATTTAGACCGATCGGAAAAGTTTCTTCTAAAATACGAAATTTGGGGCTAATTTTTTTTTTTTGGGGGGGGGAAAGAAAAATTAAATGCAAAATTGAACCTCTGAACACCTATAATTTCCGTTGTTTGGAATTTGCTGCCGTCCGTTGAAAAATTGCAACTTCTTGTCTCAAACTTTTATGACGCCGCTGCATGCAGCACACCAGATACGCTGTAGGCCTGATATCTCTTATTGAGAACGCTATACTCTCCAGAGATTACATATTAAGCCTATATACCTCGAAGAGTCACAATTCTTTAATGATTTTTTGGTCAGCATACTTTGATTGATGTCCTGTCAACAATTATAACTGATATCATTATGTTCTATTAACTTATATATGCTGTTTATTGACAAGTTTATTTATTTGTTTATTGATTTACTCGCAGTATTAACCTAACCCGATGTAGATAACTGTGCCGACGTGCACAGGAGAAAGATGCAGTGGTCTTTTTGGTCTTCGGTTAAGTTTTATGCGTCAGAGTGTTTGTGTAACTGACACTAAGCAGACGTCGCGAAGTTTTGCTGCAGCAGTTAGCATTTGCGTTCTACGGACTTACGGATGATGAACTGATTGATCGTCGTTGTCAATTTGTGGATTGTCACGGGCGAACTGAAAAAAGGACAAAATGCAAACATGTGACTACCATATCGTCTCGGATAAACCAGCAAGAGGCAGCATCGTCGGAAGCAACCATCCCAGAATGACGTAATCATTTCAGGTCGAACACGTTGTCGGTTGTGATGGCGCCGTTTGCTTGTGGACCAAACTCTTCGGATATAACCCTTTAAATTGAAACCTTGTCTACCCATAAAATAGAATGAAACACCGCTTTCCATAACAGAACCCTTTTATGCTGCCTCCGCCAGCCTGTTACTGACCGGCTGCATTTTGCGATGTCCGTGCGTCCATAATGCGACTGTGCGTCAGTGATGTAAACAAGATTTTTCTGTCAAAACCAAAACCAAAAAGTTTTTTTCCGCAACGTCAAATAATTTAACAAATCACACACGCAGCATCTAACTATCAAAATAAAAATTTTAGTGAAAACACCTGGTGTAAACGCCTTTTACGTTATTCGTCCAGCAAACGGATCGGATTTATTCTACGGCTCACGAGACCCGCACGGGAGCCAAACTTGTAAAGTGCGTGAGGAAATAGTATTCGGTGCGGTACACATCTCCGATTGTGGTTAAGCGTTAAATCGTAGGGGAAAACTTTTTACTATTGGGTGTGTTGTAGCCCGGGTGGGATTATGTCCTTGGAGGGAAGTTATGTCTGCACAACATCGATGCGACTGCAGACTTGACCGGAAGGATGTGTCGCATGATGACAAATCTCGTCGTCGACTCGCAATGCTGCCGATGATATGGCAACTGATGATGCGTCAACTGACGCGCAAACATCAGCTTGACGACCCGTTGGTTATTCGCTTGGCGCGCACGATTTATCTAGCAGCCATAAACAGATCGGCAGGCGAGCAGCGGAATAAACCAAACGCGAAAAATCAATGACCGGAGAGATCTGTAGCAGCAGCAGCGACTAATGCATCTGCGTTTGTGATACACAGAAGATGAATAAACATGAACGCTACTTTGAGAGAATCCTAAGGCTGATAAAAACTAATCTTATAAGACGTACATTTGATTTAATTTCCATAATCCCTAGGTTTATTTTTCTCGTAACTTCAGTAATACATCTTCACGACTTCGCGGATAATCTGCTGACAGACAAACGGAGGCAAATGAATAACCTCATTGGCGTTAGTAAGAACAGCGATTACGACAGACATAATGACAACTATGACGATAATGTAAAAAAACGCATGTCGCATAGTGAAAGCATTACTGTTAATTTTGACGATATAATTGTCAATATATACAGTAATTTACTATATTTATCTGCTATTCCACCGACAGATGTCTCATGCAATGTTTCTCGCACCCAGTACGTTTAGAGTGATGGTATGTGCGCTGGCTGCTCCGCAAATCCAATTGTTCGCAACTTAACTGGTGCGCGCCGAGGTAGCGTTTGTTCGTGCTAATCAGCTGCCGCTTCAGAGACCGTGAAGGGCTTCTGATCACGAGTCTGACTCGTGTAATCAGCGCTTTAATAATAGTCTAGCCAGTAACCGACTTAACTTCACACCACACTTAGCTTGCAGTTATTGCTACCGTTTTCTCAATTTTCGACAGCAATCGTGCGTCGTAATGCAAATAACGGTGTAGTCTGGGCTATCTGAGTGTGATTTAATCATGTACCAAACTACACTGTCTAAAGTGGTATAAGCTTGCATTGCGTGCTCGCTTAACCACTCCAGCAGTGCGGTATCCACGTCGTAACTATTACTTTTTAACGTGATATACGCTGTGTAACGGCATTTTGTATGGACAGCGTGCGTGAGGATGATCGTGTGAGTAAATCAGTGATCTAGCGAAACACCCGGTTGAGCGTGATTTACAGCGAATAAATAACCAAGTCCTGTGGACTACAGCGTGGACCCTCCGCGACGCCACGCCTAGAGGGTGGTCTGTCGCGATAGCATTTCAGCAGCTCGACGCCGTACGTCGTCGGTAACTAACGTCACGCGCGGTAATTGAACATTGCCTTAGCGGCATGCGGACGTTGAAAGCAAATAACGCCTTGCAAGCCGTGCTGTAGGTTATAACGCGATGCACTGATCGACTAGCTCTTGCTGTAGTTGTATTTTTAGCCGACCTCACTTAAGTAACGGTCGAGCTTTTGATATGAGTTGTCGTCTGTCGGCTGTTTGTCCGTTTGTCGTCTGTAACGGATGTATTGTGGTTAAGCGTTAAATCGTAGGGGAAAACTTTTACACGAATAATTAGCCATGCGTTTTAAACCTGAACATGCAAAATTTTTAGCAATCTAGTACAAAACAAACATTTTAAAATTTGGGATTGAATGGAACGGGGATGGTTAGAAAAAATGTGCGCTTTCAACGGATAACTAGCCACATCTCGAAAACGGCGAGAGATATGGCCAAGGTTACTATTAATCACTAATAAAAAGTGGCATATGCTTTTTCAAATGAGATGAAAATCATCGACCTTTGATGACCTTGAAGGTCACTGACAACCAGTACAATCGGCTATTTTAGCGACAGCTGGGCTTGTTGTTTTTCTCATCCGTCGCACTACAGCAGATGCATAATGTACTACTGCAGGCTAGCTTATTAATTGACTGATTAGTACAGGGTGGCGCAGAAGAAAATGGGGCATTTCATTTTAGGCGAAATCGTTCTAGCCGAAGCGATTCCGCCTACAACTACCCACTTTTCCGTAGCGTTGTCCGTCGTCTGTCTGTCGTTTGTCACATTCTTACTCCATGATTAAACTGTTCGACAAATTTTTGCGACAATTGGCAGGTATATACGGGGTCTAATGATACATAAAACCCTATGAAAATATTGAATTATTGTATGAAAATATTGTATTAGCTCAACGATCAACGACGTGCTCGATATGGTGCTGATGTTTTCAGGTGAGCGGTCATGGACCAAACGTCAGTACTGCTGAAGCTCAACTACTTGATGGGTCTGGCAAACGTGAGTTCGGCCGTACGTCATCACTCGGCCATCGGGCATACCCGAGGTTTAGACGGACCGGAAGCGGTGTCGGTGGACTGGCCGACAAACATGACTTCCAGCAGCCCGTTCAACTTCAGTGCTGATACGGCGGCAGGACTAATCGAGGATTACTTGCTAATAGACAGACGTCCCTTGTCTTTTCCCGTGAAATTTTCGTTTTACTTATTGCTAAATACTAACCACGTAGCCAGATCAAAGATGTTGTTATAATGATGTGTCTGGTTGGCGTAATGTTAAATAGAATAAATCTGGACAAATATGCTAAATAGAGGATTACTTGGCGAACATGTTTACAGTGACGCAGCCGACGACGATTGCGCTCATCTGCTTGTACGCTCCCGTGTTTCTGTTCTCACTGGCCGGAAATTCTTTCGTCATCGTCATGTTCGTCAAAGATCGTCGCATGCGTCGCGTCAAGAGTTTGTTTCTCGTCAACCTCGCTCTCAGTCGTCGTTCGAGGATTCGCTCTATCAAATTCTGCTCCCCATTTTTATAGTTTTTTTTCTAATTTTCCGTTATTGGCCATATGACTTTTTGGTCTTCGATTTTTCGCTAGATTTGCTTATCAAAGTCTGCCCTGCGACTTTTGGTCTTTTATTCGTGGCTAAAGGCATTAGAAGACAATTTGGTCCAATATTTTTGAATCTCGTCAACCTCGCCCTAGCTGACGAGGCGGTGACGGTCGTGTGTATTCCGCTGGTGATTGGTCAAACGCTGTTCAGACTCTGGCTATATGGAGACGCGCTCTGTAAGCTTACCGGCTTCATGCAAGGTGCCCGTTTACTCTTCAGTTTAACAGTAAACAGTAACGGATATTAATTATCATGTAACGTTTGTTTTGCTGTCTGGCGTTAGACAGAAAAAGCATTTATTGCTCATTTATTTTGCGGCAATACTGTCAAGTACATTTACAAAATGGTATTTCAAAAATCATTTATTGCAGAGAAACTTCAAGGCGAACGACGGAACTGAATGGAACTGACGTGGTTTAGTTTTTGACAAACTGACCAGTGGGCAAGCAGTAATGCATTACAGTAGGCACCGTTTAACGGCGTCGGTGGTCTACGTGGCTATGCTTACGCGCGCGTCAACCAATGACCAACTGGCTCCTTCTGCTTGCCCATTGGTCAGTTCGTCAAAAACTGAACCGTGTCAGTTCAGTTCAGTTATGTCGTTTTGTACGCTCCTTGGTTGCTTTAACTTCATAATAGCTTAGTAAAAATCATATCTACTATTCCTCGAAAAGTTTACCAAAATTACGTTACTACTATATTAGGCATACTATCTTATTTCACATTTTGACACTTAAAACGCTCAGAGTTATCAAAGGTCACACTGAGAGTGATGCAACCTCGGTTAACACGTAATTTCCTCCTAATAATTACGTCTCTGTATTCTACTCAACTCAGTTCCGCTTTCTGTGCATTAATCGTCTGGCAATGCAATCTTTCCGTCAGAGATAATGTTACTTCTATTATCTTTGCTTCCGTTTTGCTACACCTAACAGATCATTTTCAGTGTCAGTGAATGAAATACCCTGCCGCTTTATGTCACACTATGCATTTTGCATAATATCGCTTTCCCTGTCTGTTCTGAAGACGTTTCGCTGTTCATAACCTAACTTTCTTATTAAAATTTGATACATCAATTGTCGTTGTTTGCCGTTTGGGCCGTGTTAAAAATCTCCGATGACGCGATGGCGCCTTTACTTGTGTTGAGTGGCAGGTAATACTGTTTGATCCCATATGGCAGGTGACGCTCCGTAGCTTTGCTGTATGTTTTTCATAAACGGCTATATACCACTTTAATCTTCAAACTTTAACTTATGTTACTGTGTTTTCGTATTTCTATACGTGAACTCAATCAACAAAACTGGTCAGTTTCAATAGCGTAGCCAAGGGGGGCAGGGGGCTTAGGCTTCCCCCAATCTTCGAGACATAAGCATACGTTTAAACTGCACAAAATTAACCAATTTGGTCAGTTTAAAATAATTGAAATCTTTAAAATCGTTGCAACTAGATCTCATTTTAAAGGTAAAATGCACCGAGTTTGATTTCGGCTGGAGCTCCGCCCCAGACCCCGCTGGGAGAGCTCACAGCGCTCCCCCAGATCCTTTAGCTAGATTTTAGCGGGTCCTACTTTTAGGAGAGGGAAAGGGAGAGAAAAAGGGGAGGACAGGGAAAGGGAGGGAGGGGGTAAGTGAAAGAGAAAAGGGAGCGGAGAAACAAATTGGGGAAGGAAAGGGAGGGGAAGCTAGAATAGGCCCTCAATTGAGATTTCTGGTTACGCCACTTGTCTGTCTGCAGCCATAAATCCACCACAGAGCTTTTATTTCGTCAAAAAACAAACAGAAACAGTCGAACATGGCAAACAGAAATATCCACGCAGAACTCGTTCTACACCGGTACCGCTACAAAGCTGCCACTTCCAGGACAAAAAATAAATGCCAGTATGCCATACCGGCCGATGCCGTATCCGTTCAAGCACGGGCCATTCTTAATCGCATTCCGTCGTGAGCGGAATAAACTGCTAGAGCGGCGAAAAACATTAGCTACATATTTTTATATAACTATGTAGGTTATAAGCCTATAATCGGCTCATCATCATTATCGTCAGTGGTCAGCATCAACAACTGCTAACACATAGCGGGATTATTCAGCTGGTTTACGAGGAAAGGTACTTAACCGTTACCCAGCAGCTCATGACAGGGCGTAGCTTCCGTTCTCCTCTCTTTTCTTATTTCGTTCCCTTCCCTTTCTTTTCTTTTTTCTCCATTTTTAACCCTTTTTATTTTTACTTTTTTTCTTTCTTTTTCCTCCTTCTTTTAAAAAATAAAACCCCTAAAATCTAGCTAAAAAGTCTGGGAAGTGCTGTAAGCTCCCCATCGGGGTCTTGGATAAAGCCTTGGCAGAAATTAAATTTGGTGCATTGTAACTTCAAAACATGAGATCTGGTGGCAGCAGTTTTAGTTATCTTTTGAGAATAAACTGATCAAATTGGCACATTTTTGCAGTTTAAACGTGTGCTTATGTCTTGTCTGGGAAATGGGGGTCTCGGCCCTCTGAGACTCCCTTGGCTACGCTATTGTCGGGAAGATGTTGAAAGGTCGACTTGATCTAGACGAAGCTGTCGTTCTACTATGATCCAAGTTGACCTTTGACTACCTTTGACTAAGCTCAGCTACAACGACCGCAAACTCACGTAGATATTATAGATGGAGCTATGTCGTGATTATACGGCGATCACTTATAAATAAGTAAGTAGGCTGCCGTCAAGTGACACTTTGCGAGTGTGAACAAACACACAGCTGATAAGTAATAACACACACACACACACAAGTACAACAATATGCAAACAAATATAAAAGCTATTTGTAATTTAAAAGATCCTCTGTATTGGCCGAATAAAAGTTATCATTAATTGCACGGTTTGTCACCTGAACCTGGTGATTATGATCTTATCGAAATTTCACCGAAGACCTTGTATAAAAGCTTAAATGGCGCGTTTACTAAGTAAGTGAAAAAAATTTTTTTCTAATATTTTAAGCTGTTACGACCACACTGTGACTTATAGAAATAAACGTATTTTTACAAGGTAAAGTATGAATTTAAACAGAATCATCGTGTCGTAGCAAAACCGTACTTTGCACTAACACCCGCGATGAATTAGCTTATTTTTGCTGCAAAGTTTTTTTACAAAAACTGTAAACAAAAAGTACATACATGTCTAGTATCTTTAGTAACGAAAACACAAGAAAAAAATTACCACACCACACAAAATTGAGTAAGTAAGTAAGAAGTAAGTAAAATTATGGGAACTAACTAAAATAAATAAAATGTATCAGCGTTTACTGCCAAAACATATTAATGTTTTGTAGGTTTAATTAATTTTTCTGTCGATTACGCTGACTACACATCAGTTTTCGAGCACACCTTGAATATTCTGTAAATCCCTAGAGTCGATCTGTAGCGTGCTGAATCATACCTGTCGCTGTGTAGATGAAATACGAGACGTGTCCAGTGGCTTCTATCCCTATACCTCGTGGGCCGGTGCAGCTTGAGCCCAGTAAAAATATGGCGGAAGTTTTGTTAAGGTGATTTTTTCCTATTTTTCATTAAGCAATCAACACCCTGAACAAAACTTCCCCACAATTTTTGCAGTAAAAAATAGGAAATAAGTTTTGTCAATAGTGTACATCAGAACTTTTTGCCTATTTTTCACGAAATAATCAACACTTTTAACAACACTTTCCTCCTTCATTTATCACGGTGAAAATAAAGGAAACGTTTTGTTAAGGGTGTAGATCAAAGTTTTTCTCTATTTTTACCAAGCAATCTACACCCTTAACAAAAAAACCCGAAAGGGCGGGCTTGAGCCCAAAATTGGGATGAGCTTGAGCCTTAAAGTGGGTGGGGGAAAACTTGCGCTCAAATTCGATTTCAGATTTGGGGGATAGAAACCATTGGAGGTGTCCGCTTGTTTCTTAGAACGCTGCGTGCTTTGTCTTTGCGTGAAAGCTTCTAACGGTTTTATCTGCGATGCGGAAAAGCACTTATGCGTGATCACCGTGCTTTTCTGTTGTTTTTCACACTACGTAGAGCTGGCAATCCAGTTTTTCCCGCTGACAGCACAGCATGACGCCTGCACGAGATGTGACGTGTCGTGACGTTGTCTTTACGCCACAAAAACCTTGGAGCAGATGATCCATCATAAAAGTAGGGAGGGAGATTTTTAGCCATCCAGTGAAAAATTGTTATAATTCACAAAATAATAAATTATATCACCAGACCTAGCAAGTCTTCCGTATTTCGCCGGAGACTCGTGCATTTTGGAGTCATCTCCTGCTCATCGGCCGTGTCACTAAAACCTCCTGCATTTCATGTTGTGTCGACTAATATTAACTGTCTCTTTACCTAGCTAACAAATTAGTTTTTCAGCTTCATAATTATAATGTCAAGAAATCGACGGTTTTGACACAGACCCCACTGGAGGAAACTTCCATCGCCTCTAGACGCCCTGGCTAAGTTTAGAAAAATGCTTTCGGAAAAAAAACATAAAAATAAAAAAAAAACATGGAGGGAAAAAATAAGAAAAGACAGAAAGAAAAACTCGTTCCAATGGCTTAAAGAGAAATGAATGCCTCTATTGCTTCGATCGGATTAAAACCCGATTAGGTTTGGTTTTGTTTCGTAAAATGTGGGCCCTTCACGTAACCGTACCCAAATTTACCGTGAACTCAGCGTTACAATCGTAAAGTCGTAAATTTCAGATTTAGGTCTAATGTCGCAACACACCAAAAAGCGGCCCCCAGACTCCAGAAAACGATGTGCAGCTGTTCGACATTATTCGGCCTGTGCAATTAATACTCTGTTTACACGATTGAGCAAACATCCAGCAAACGTAGAGTAAACGTCGAGCAGACATCGAGCAAACAGCAAGCACTAAGCAGGCCTGATGGAACCCTGCCCCCTGGCTCTAATGTAGGCCTGGGCTTAGCCCACAGCTGATCACGTGTTATATAGGCCTTCCAATTACAACCAGCCCGCCCTTCCAATTAGCATGCTAATTACCATAGCTCGTCCAGCAGACGTTGAGCAATCAGCATGTGTATTTTGAATACATTTGCTCGACGTTTGCTCGATGTTTGCTTGATCGTGTAAACGGGGTATAAGCTGCATTTCGTGGGGTCCCTTGTTCGGCCGAACGTACAGAACATGCTTGAACCCGTCTCTGTGCTTTTACTCTGCTTGTCGTCATGGCGTCCGAGTGTTGACAAATGTCAAGCGAGCAACATTCGCGTTTCTTCTTCTTACTGACGTCACGTGTTGATTTTTCTCGACCCCCTATAGCTCGCGGTCTTCGTTCCTCTTTGCATCACCCCACCTCTCCCCACCCCATAATCGATAAGGAAACATCGGGACGTCGCTTTCGTCGATCGTGTCTCGTACTGTAAGTTTTCTTTGATCCCTGGACTGAACGTCTCGGAATGTGAATTATCGACGGTGAGTGACGTAGTCCCGCCGCTTACAACGTTTGCACCGGGGTTAAAAAATTGATCCTTAAATACGAGGTTTTTTAAGTTTTTAAAAAAATTCAAAAACTTTAGAAATCCAATTTTTAATTTTTTAGATTTGTTTTTGTTTTTTTCCTGATATTTATTACATTTAATATTGTAATTCATATTTTAATCGTGATTTTTGAGTTACGATGTAAATCATGAATCATGATTCATCTTGCTTTAGTTTATAAAAAAGACAATATGTGATTATGTGTATAAGATGTCTTTTCTAAATAGTAACGGTGTTCATTGGACACTATGCCAAAAAAACAAAAACCTAAAAAGCCTTTAAACCTTTAAAAACTTTAAAACATTTAATTAAATTTAGGTTTTTTCACTTCTGATCCGCACGCAGGAAGCAGGTAAATGTAAAACTCACATTTAGAGACACTGCCGCCGCCACCTTGCTGCCGGCAGCAGGCAATGAATAACGGATGCTGTTGCGCTCCGCTTCTTGCCATTCGTCGACACCGCGATTAGAGAGTTCGTCGCTTAAACGAAAACCGAAGTTTAAACGTACAGACCGACAGTTTGTTCCAACATTTGGCAAATCAAGCATGACGCTGGAGATACTTTTTGCAGTATATAATGTAAATATAGCAACTGACAGGTACGCCTATGTATATTCAATGCAAAACGTGCGCAAAACAACTGATAAATTAAAGATAATTGTTCCGTGATATTCTTGGCTCGATGCAGAATAAAATATTGCAGTTAACATAAAAAATGTAAGCTCATATAGAAAGACTGTGTAGCATATCATTTGACCGTTTTCGTCCAAACGAACCTTTGAACGCTAGACAAACGTGAAATACGTAATGTCAAAATAACAATCGTCTGTTAAACGTTTAGCAAGTAAGACGACAGTTACATCCTCCCTGCAATGCATTAAGCGACGGCGACTGTTGTAATGACGTCATGCTGACGTTGTAAATATTCCTCGCATCTGCAGCAGGTTCTTCTTGGCGGCACGCTGATAGTCACTATCACGACGGTATCCCCGCGGTGAATCGACATCTGTAGCTTTAAAAGACGTAACGTTGCCAGAGAAAAAAAAGTACAAATAACACTTTTAACTCGTCTTCGCGCACGCTTTCTTGCTTCACTTTTGGGACACTGAATGAAAGCGCATTTTCATTATCTACATTTGGAATGTCATCTCAGATGCGCGTTTCGAATGGGATACCATTTTGGCTTCTGTGGCTTCATTTTTCTTTCTAAGAACGTGATTAAGAAGTAGGCACATGTAATAAATGTGATCAATTGCAAGCAGCAGCAACATCACGCAAAATGCCACAGCGCCGTTGGATGCTATTAGTCAGTCGCTGACAGAGAGTGTACTTCTGACTCCCTGGTCCCTGACATCGTCCGAAATTCCGAAAAAAATATGGTAACTGTAAATACATCAAATAGATCAGTAAACGGCGTGGCATGGACTTCTCTGAGCATTATCCACTGGGACGAACAATTCCCGCAGGCATTGTAAGCAGGAGCAGATTCGGTAACGTATTGGAAGCCATTGAAGGTCGGGTAGAATAGCTTTTAATACTACGTGTAGATAAATCATAGTATTTTCTACTGTTCGCAACCGTTTTGATCATCCTAGTTTTTTTTCGCTTGTTGCAAAGCACCGCACTGCAATTTAATTAGGCCTACTTGTCATTTCCGTTTTTACATGTATGCGCGTCAGCACCTACTGCTGTAGCGCGTCTTAGCCATTGCAATTCTGTCTGTTTGCCCGTCCGTCCGTCACACGGGTGGATCAATCAAAAATGGTGCAAGCCAGGATCACCAAATCTTTACCATCGGCTGCCTGGAAAACTCTAGTTTCAGGATCCGTAAAGCTTTTCCATAAATTTCACAGGGGTCACCCCAGCGAGGGCGCTAAATGAGAGAAGGGTGGGAAAAATTTGCGATTTTAGCTAATAAGTAGCTGTATTTCAGAAACGGTGTGAGGTGGGCCTAGATTACTAATAGGAAGTCCTACACTGTTTTTCGATTGGCACCGAATGCAATGACATTGAATGACTTTGAACGCCATAATAGAGGTTTTATGCAACACACATTTCAAGAGCGAATTGCGCCGAAATCACTAAAGATGGACCGAGACAGCCTGCGTAATGTAACTTTCAGCTTTAAACGTAGTTTTCATTAGTTTACATTTTCTCCCCGTGCGTTCAAGAATTTCTCCGTACGGGGGCGTCAAACTTGGGCACCCTCTCCAAAATACTCGTATTCGGCCATTCATACGACAGCAGCCACGCGAGAAGGTGGCGCCGTCTGGCGTATGTAAATGCATCGTTCCCAATGTCAGTTGCGAAGATCGGTGAGCTTTGATTTTGTTTGCAGTGGGCCTTCAAACATGCACCGCTGTCGCGCGTTCCCCTTTGCGTTAGCTAGGTTTTCTTGTTATTGCTACGGTACCGTTAAGTTTGTCGTCGATGCCTTCCAATGACTATTCTCGTCACTTTGGCTGCCATCGCAAAGCACCATTGCATTTATCCAAGATATAAACTCTTACTGTTCTAAACGTTGCTTTGTATTAGCTTAATAGCCTTAATCTTATTAAGTATTTTATCGTTTGTTTATAAATGTTTTCAACCAGTAATAACATTAAATGGGGGTATTTCGTGTTAATATGCTGTTAAAAAACTAGTTTCTCGCTCACTTATTCATTCATTCACAAAACTTCTGTAAGCGAAATGAAAGTTGACAAAGTGCAAATGTAACAGTATATAATTATTTAAACTAGATTTTAAAAAGTAGTAACAGAGTCAACATTTCAAACAGCAGTGATATCGTTATTTGAAAATTGAAAAAAGCAGCATTGCTCCTGGAACTTTGCATCCACTAAAAAGATTCTAGTCTTTATAGCCACGGTCTGAATCAGCTAGTTGGGCGTATTTAAAACGTAGAAGTCAGCCGAACAGCGAAGTTTATGGTTCTCGTTGTAGGAAATTAGCCATCTGATCTGCATGACCAAAGCTTGCTTTTCGTAGAACCTATTCAAGCGAAAGTGAGATACGGTTAGTGGCGACGAGTACCATCAGTTTAGGCTTAAAAATTATGCTTCCGGTTGCAGTTGGAAAAAAAACAAAAACGAGGAAATGATTTATTTTTTTGTAAATTTATTATGTTATATTACACAACAGCTTATAAAGCAGAGTTACATACTGAACAGTACCGATGTTGTTGCTTTCTTTATCACTTGTGGTGAGTGAAGCTTTTCATAAGCGTGAAGTCTTTGTTACTGCTACGAATAGTAGGCTACTGACGACAGACATGATCATTGTGACAGGAACATGTTTGACAGTGACTTAATGTCCATCTACATAATGTGTCGTTATGCCGTCTTAGGTCTGACGGTAACGTGCAGCATATTCACTCTGACTGCACTCAGTATTGACCATTACTTCACTGTGATTATTTTACTCTATATGATTTCATTACATGCGCAATCAATTAACATTGACCATTATTTCACGGTGAAGGCGCCGACGCGCCGGAGTCAGCAGCTTGACTCTGGACAACGTGGAGCAATCGTCATCCTCATCGCCATCTGGGTCATCTCTATACCTTTAACTATCTATCTGCCTACCTGTCTAGCTACCTGGATCGTGGCACAAAGTACACCTGGGTCATCTCAGCCCTGCTGGTTGGACCAATCCTTCACGTCAGACACGTCCACATTGTCGATCTCAGCATCGATCAGGTCAGCAGTAGCAGTTGACTGTGACAAAATATCCTAACTACATATCCCCTCAAGGTTCTTTACAATATTACTTAAATATTTATTTTATTACATAGTAAAATATGGCAAACATATCTGGGTGTTATTGATTATAGGTAATTTTTCAAGAACGTTAAAACACTGGAAAAAAATCTGCGAAAATGCATTTCGTGGAAAGTTAGTTTTTTCAACTTTCTTGCAATGTCATCCAAGCAGATAAACTGCTTTGCCAATCTATCTTTCTGGCAGCAGGGAGCACTTTAGCTAATTAACTGAATCTGAAAACAATTTTATATAGCGCCAAAAAAAATTACATTGTAATTATGGTGAAATGCACAAACAATGCTGTGACGTTCTAGATTTACTTGGCACCAAACAGTCTTTTCATTTTGTACATCCGCCAAAGCAAAGCGGCAAATAAGTTATGTTTTGGGTTAGTCAATTGTTGTCACCTAGATTACCGGTACTTAAAATTATGAACGAAGTTCGGTAAATTTTCACGGAGAAAAGAAAGTAATTTAATTTTGGCGGCAATTGCGGTTCTTTTGTGGATTCCTAAAAGATATACAGAGCATCTGTTCATTGTATTCTTCAGGTGGCTACTACTCACTGTGTTTACTGCTTAACTGTGGCTGCGAAGTAAACGTATTGAACGAACTGGTGGACGCATGCAGTTGCACGAAATGTCTTTTGTTACCACAATATGTAGACCTAATCAATTGCATGCATGAACGCCGTTTTCTCTGACCATGCGTCTGTCAATAATTAGCCAAATGGGAAGGAGAATAACCTTAACGAATGTATAGACACAGACTGCGTGAACGACACCCATAAAGATAATGCACGCTTGCTCACTCTCTTGCAACGTTCATTGTTCACCAGCGGAGTTCTCACGCCGAATTCAAGGAAATAGGCCTATACGAACGGTGTTTCCTGCATGCAGCATACATAGCACTTTCTCTGTCGAATGATCGCCCACGTTATACCTTGGCATTAAAGTTTTTTAAGAGAATGCGCTATATAAAATTTGGCACAAAATATTTATCCGGCAGCCGTATTAGTAATCTAGCGGCTATACATACGGTTATCAGATAAGTATCAAGTCCTACCCGGGCCGGCTATTTACTCCGCAGCAGTCTTGGACGGCGTTAACTGTACGTACAGTCGAGCACCGTACCGGCTAACACCGTGTCTATATGCGGCCAAATATAATCAGTAGGATAAAAAAATTATTTTGATATTTTTGACATTGTATTCTGCGTATCCCGCGTATCGGCTTATTAGGTGAATAACAAGTGTCAGTTCGAACTGGTTAGAGAAGAGTAACAGTCTTTTAATTATTAGCAGGTTTTTTTCTCGGCTGTTAACGAAACTATTAAAGTAACTGGCCCTAGATACATGTAGGTCTAATTTGTACTCTGTCGTATATCCGCGTTGAGGCGTGAACTACTTAAGCTTCAGTGGCGTAGACAAGAGGAGCCCAGGAGGCCCAGGTTTTCAATACTCCAAACAAAACATAAGCGTACGTTTAAACTATACTACATTTGCCAATTTGGTCAGTTTATTCTCGAAAAAATATAGATGAATTGCATCTTTGACTATGAAGGACCGGCGACCCTGTACCCAGCTACGAGCAGTGCCGCGGCGGCAGTTTCTTTCTACTGTCGCTGGTGCTGCTACTGCTACTCAGCGGAAGCCAAGCTCGCGGAAAAATAATTAAAATTGTTGCTACTAAATTTCATTTTTAAAAGCTAAAATGCACCAAATTTGATTTCGGCTAGGACTCTGCCACAAATCCCGCTAGGGGAACTTACAGCGCTCCCCAAAACCCTCTAGCTGGATTTTAGGGGGTATCACTTCAAAGGAAAAGGAGAGGAGGTAAAAACAAAGGACAGGGAAGGGAAAAAAGGTAAAAAAAAGAAGAGAAAAAAGGGGAGCGAGGGGATGGGAAAGGAAGACGAGGCCCTTCCCAATTAAAATTTCTGGCTACTGTTACGCCTATCAGTTGACATCGGTCGTCAATACAAAATTTCTTGTAAACGAAAACATTTTCAAACATCGATAAAAAAGACTTAAGTTCGTCGTCATATGTATTATGCTGCTTTTAAACGTTTTCTGTTCGATTTCAGCGCGATAGGTTTATCTGCCTCCCTACACTATAGCCTACGTCAAACCCGGTTAGTACTTGGATTTATGATCGTTTGCAGACATGTAAACCATCTCGGTAAGTGATTAACCGCACAGATCAACTCAGCCTGGCCATCCCTCCGTGGATAGGCGCAGTGAGTACAAGCGGCGTGCCCGTTAGCCCAGTATGGTTCTGCAGTGTAAGCTGATATCTGGCTTAGGGCTGAGGAAACAAACATCAGCGATATCCTGTAATCTTTGAAACTCGTGAATGATTTACCATTTTTACATCTGTCTGCTGTTTGCATGTATAGCTGCCGGAACTGCCAGCGCACGCGGCGTACTGCGTCGAGAGCTGGCCCAGTCCAACGGACCGTCACGCGTACGCCGTATTCCTTCTACTCTGCACCTACGTCGGTCCGATCATCGCAATCATCGCCAGCTACGCGCTGATCGGTCGCAGTTTGTGCCTGGGCAAGGCGTCGTCGTCGACGCCTTCTGGTTCTACCAGCAGCAGGAGACCGCCGGCAGCGGCCAGCACGCTCGGTAGCCGCGAGGGACCGCCGGGCGTCGTTAGTGGGGTGGACCGGTGCGGTATTGCTCTGACTGGTCACGCCGGTCTGTTGCATGAAGCGGATCGTGAGTCGTGGCAGCCGCGTAGTCCAGCTGGTGGTGGCGCTACCATGGCTGCAGGAACCCCCCTCATGATGATGCCTTGCAGCCTTCCTGGGCCGATCAACGCCAGCCGCTGCACCCAGTCCGCCATTCCTGCACCTGGATCCGCCGGCGGACTTCAGGTTCCTTCGCGAACTGGGCGTCCGCTGAGCAGCAGTAGCAGCACTAGCGACAGTGGGAGAAAGAAGGCTGCCGCCGCGGCCTTGCTAGTAGCCGGATACTCGTCGCCGGGCCGCAATAGCCAAAGATGTAATTTATTCCTATTTCTCACCGTAACCCTAACCAAGATCATTAAATCTTGGCTATATCGGGCCGACCCAGCAGTTGCCTTCTGGTGGCCGGATACTCGGTCGCGGGCGACGGTGGCGCCGCAGTCGGTGGCGACAACAACAGCGGCACGGTCACCATTGGACATCATCATCATCATCATCCAATCATCCGTCGTCGCTACCCGATGACCGCCAGATTGCTTCAGATGCCGACGGCAGGTCCGTACCGCGACGCCATCAGTCGTAGTCGTCGATCGGTCGTAAAACTTCTCGTTACGATCGTCGTGGTGTTCGTCGCCAGTTGGCTGCCGTACAATGTGGTCTCTTTGCGAGTGGATCTCAATCTGGACGCGGGTGAAGCTCGCATTCTGCCGTTCGCGCTCTGGCTCGGACACGCCCACAGCGCAGTCAACCCTGTAGTCTACTGGTTCTTCAACAACACCATCTTTATATCTCATATCAGCCTGATTTCCATTATGATTTATATTTTTATTAACGTTATCGTTAACTAGTTCATTGCTTTTGTCGTTATTATCAATTTCCGTTATTGTTATCGTTAACGTAAATCAAACTGCCCAATATACCCCGCATCCCCGACAACTCTGCATGTTTTACTGGTTCTTCAACAAGACGTTTCGTCACTGCGTGCGTAACGTGCTGCAGCGCGGCTGTGGCATCTGCAGAAGATCTCGCAGTCATCTTCACGCCTCGCAGTACGTCTGACACCAAACCGGGTGTCGGCCCGACATTCAAACGGTTTGCCATTCCGAAAGACCGCCACGGTTAGAAATATGGTTAGCGATAGAGTTAGCCTAAGGTTAAAAATAAAGTTAGGGTTAAGTACTGGCGTAACCATAAGGGAAAGCACTGGGGGCACGTGTTCCCCTTAAGAGCATGCTGATTCAAGTACTGCCACAATGCACCAAAACACTTCATTTTCACACAAAAATTTTAACCTTTTCTAGGGAGAAGGCACAGCTCTTCCCAAACCCCTCCGTGGGCGGAGGGGACAACCCGCCCCTCAACTGCCCCCATCCCTACATCCAGTCGGCTTAGGGTCAGTGTTAGTGTTAGTTTGGCGTTTAATAAGTACGCTTTCGTCGTCGTCTAAATTAGGTTTTTGACGACCCATCGGAATGGCAGACCCGAATTTTGAACCGCTTGTTCACGCTGACACTGATAGACCCGTTTCGAAGCACTCCTTCTCCGATCTGTTTCGACGATCCGATCCCGCCAAGCATCAGTTCATCAGGGTATGCGGGATACGCGAATGCGCGGGATATCGTATCTGAACTTTTTCAGTCTATACCGGTGACAAAAAGCCTACTACAAATAATTTATCGTGTAAAAAGTTGCCATCTTAAGATAACTGTTTTTTTTTAATTCTGAAGTTTACCGCACATTTTTTGAAAGAGCATTAAAGTATCATATTTTATTTTTGGTACTTAATTCGAAACAAATCAAATGTTTTAACCATCGGACAGGCCGCAAGAACTCGGCATAATTATGAAAAGAATACAGTCGTCAGCTCTTCAGTCTCTGAATTGATATCACGATCATTAATCGCATCTTTATTGCTGTTCTTCGTACCGTCGTTTTCATAATGATGAAGTTTATTCGCCATGACAGGCAGTGAAAACAAACAAAAAAAGCCATGCAAGACAATGTAACAACAGACAAATCAATGAGTCCAGATACACGACAGTAAAAAAAACTAACTACTAAAGCTACTTAAAAACTAGTTACTTTTACTGCACAGCCAAATGTTCAAATATTTTGTGACGGATGTCCTGTTCAGTACAAATGTCAATCATAACATCGAAGTCATAACACATTGATAAAAGACTGACTGTACGAGACAAAATACTGTTTAAGAACTGCATTATCAAGTCTATGTAAAACCCTTTGTAAAAACAAAAATTTTTTCAAGAAACAGATATGCCTAAAATCCAGTCTTTCACACAAAAACTGTACGTTTACATCGTTCGGAAAAGTAGCCTTTGAAAATCGAAAAACCAATTATTTCATGTGTTTCATACAGCACACGTTATACATATCGTAGTCTATTAGCCGTCCGATTAACAGTCTACTTTTCTTACTGCTGTTCCGTATGCGTTGTTGTCTCTTAAAAATTTCCTGAAAATTTTGTGAGTATCTGAACATTTTTAAAAGACAAACGCAGAAATATGACGTCAGCATGACGTCACCAGTGGCACTAACTTTTCAATTAGTGGAGTACTTGTTGTCTCCTAAACACTTTCTGAAAATTTTTGTGAGTATCTAAACATTTTCCATGGACATATACAAATAAACGTAAGTGGGTGTTTTTTTTCTGAATACAGTGTATTTATGTCCAAGTAAAAAAATCTTATTGCTTGTTTCAAATGCAAAATGCTACTAAAATAACTTTCAAAAGACAATGCCAACTCAGCTCTGATATATTGTGTCTGACCTTTGAAGTTTCTGAGCTAAATCGGTAACGTTTATACCAACTTAAGTTTTTTGCCTTTTTGCGAATTAGGGGCCCGTATGCGACAGACAGCGGCATCGTCGCTATTAAACGGACGCAAAAGCAAACCGGCAGACAGACAGACAGACAGACAGACAAAAGAACAGACGGACGAACGGACGAATAAGACAGATAATGCGGCCTATTAGGACAGCCCCACAATAAAATGAGTCGTGCGTACTCCGTTGAACTGCTGTTTTGTTTATTATGTGATATAAACGTTCTCCCGGTGCTACTGAAGATACGATGATTATTTGTGCTGCGTGTTATTTTCTGTGTTTAAACGATCTAAACTACAGATTAGGTTTTTACTAACACAAATAGTATGCACTATACAGTCCTACAATGACTTACAAGAAGTGATTACTTGTTGCATAATTATATTCTTTGCTTTTCGGAGTTATTCTGCAGTAAGCAGTAAATTTCTTAAAACGCTTGCACTATTCATTCATTCATCATTTATTACGCCAGCAAGGCAGCACATCACATATATACAGTTAAAAAAACACACGCAAACATGCAACATAAAATTCTACAGTTAAAATCGGCCTACACTAAAAAGCATACACTAA
>Ga0056128_1001535_pt1 | contig 25988 bp, 21 predicted proteins | sample WorMetLIZISLAND2_FD_71113 | JGI IMG/M metagenome (GOLD analysis project Ga0056128, IMG submission 71113) | Marine gutless worms symbiont microbial communities from Max Planck institute for Marine Microbiology, Germany - Olavius geniculatus... ... | reverse complement strand
AGGCCTATACGTTTCCAACTTTTATGAACGGTAACAAGTACACTTGCATTTTGCAGTTTTCATGGTTTTTTGCATTAACTACAAAATTGAAAAATTGTTCGAAATTAATCGATTAATCGTGATTAATTTTTGGTGATTAATCGATAAAAAAAATTCTAATCAGTACCAGCCCTATTTTGTACATTTATATTTGCTGTTTTATTACTAAAATACTGTTTCCTACTGCTGATCAGTTACATAGATATTGCGGTTCAGATTATTTCTTACAGTAGCCAAGCCGCTTACAACTGTTACTTACTATCTAATGGCGTGACTGAACAAACCAGACGACATGCGTCAGGCATGACGTCACCGCTGGCCTGCATTGCTGACAATACTGAACAAAATTCCTTTTATATAAACAAAATGGCCATACAAATAAACAAACTAATATTGCACGCATCACCCGTTTAATATAGGCCCGGAAAACACTTCAATAATGCTAATTTAGGGACGTGTGAAGATGACAAGACCGGCCTTTTATCATTGATAGTGTTTGTCGATGTTTGACTGTAATTAGTACGGATAAATAACCCACACAATACTATAGCCTAATATGATGAACAAACCTGCAAGAAACACATTCCGCTCGTTTTTCAATCAAATTTTTTCATACAACGATTAAACGAGTGAAATTTTAGATCGAAAATTGTTAAAATCTGCCATCATTCACTGTAGCGAAGCGGAATGATATCTCGTGTGTACTAAAGTAGTTCGCCAAATTAGAGCTTTGCTGTTTTGAATAATTTATTACTGAAATGCACTTTCCGAAGCAAGTTATCATGTTCTAGTAAAACAATTCATCACATTTTTATTTTCCTGGGGAGGGGGCGCTGCCCCATCACCAGGCCCCACCCCATATTGTGGTTAAGGTAGTAACGAGGGTCAAAAGGCGAAAATGCGATTGGCAGCATTCGATGGCGCATCCCCGAAAACCCGCTATGGGTGCAAAAATCTCACATGCAAGCCAAGTTATAGCCAATTCTGTCTCAAATTTTGTTGCCATGGCAACGGGGCTTGGTCATGGAAAAATGCAATTGGCAGGATTCGATGGCCCATCCGAGAACACCCCCTATAGGTGCAAAAATCTCTTACGCAAGCCGAGTTATAGCCAATTTTGTCCCAAATTTCGTTGCCATGGTAACAGGGGTCGGTCGGGGGAAAATGCAATTGGCAGCATTCGATGGTCCATCCCCAAAAACTCCCTATAGGTGCAAAAATCTCCTACGCAAGCCAAGTTATAGCCAATTTTGTCCCAAATTTCGTTGCCATGGCAACCAGGGAGGGTCCGGGGTAAAATTAAATGACACCATTAGACTGGCCATCCCCGAAAACCATACCTAGAACCAAAAATTACGACTCTATCTTATACACAGCCAAAGTTATAACCGTTTTAAGAATTGTTTAATTTTCCCCATAGGGTCCATTGTAATTTTTTTAAATTTTTTGAATAAATACGTTAAATATTAATTTCAAATTTTTTAATTCCTAAAAGACACATCCTTGCGCGAGACCGCGTCGTTTGAGCCATGGCATGCAAAAATCCGCCGAAGGGTGTGACCTGTAGGTGACTTGAAGAAAAAAAAAGGTATATGGACACCTATAAAAATTTTTTGCGTATATTTCACCTATTTGCTGAGAAGCCCTCTTTGTGCAGATTTACATGAAATTTTCCATGAGGGTCATCTCGCCGACATAATCAACCCTGTCAAATTTTATCTCAATCAGATGGCTTGAACTACCGTTCAGCCTGCGATGCTGCCCGCTAACACTTGCAGATGACTACCAGTGCTGAACACGGTTAACAGTCAACTTATTCTCGCCCAAATAACCTACAAGTAACGAAGTTAATATTGGTGTCTTCGTCGATAACTGATTGCACATTAGTTAGAAAGTGTAGAAAATTTAAATATACAAAAACATTTACTAATCCACGAACATGTGACGGGATATTATTTGCATGTTTTAGTTGCCTGTTTTTAACGTTTTTAATCTGTTGTTAACATTAGTTTCTATTTAGAGTACTTTTTTGCTAGTCGTGTTTATTTTCCGCACACACAATGGACGTTTTTCATAAATGTTTGCATGTTTTTGACATTAGATGATTGCGTTGATAAAAGTTGCGTATGTCAACTGTCATTAAACGAATATATGATGATATGATGATGATTTGCACGACTTATTATTAATTTGTATACTGAAAACGTAAATTAACAACAGACTGAAGCAGTAAAATTTTAACATTTATTGTAATGCAAGTTATGCAACACACGCAAGTGGCGCCATCTGGTGAAAACTACATTACTGTTTCAGCGTTACATCCGCGGTGTTGTTAACCGTGCATTGAGGCATAAGAAAGAGAAGTCGCCGTTAACACATGGCTTGAACTACCGTTCAGCCTGTGATAAGTAATTACTTACAATGAAAAATATATATATATATATATATATATATAAATTACCAAGTCAGCTGTTCATCACCGGTAGTGATCCAGAACTGTTTGCGTCGAGTGCAATAAATATTCACCACTTGGCAGTTGAGACTCAGCTGTATAGCATGAAAAATCGCAACACACGTCAAGTGTCAAATGATAGCACTATTACAGCAGAATGTGTGTATAATTCACGAACCAATAATAATGCTTGTACAAGTAACAAAATCAATGATATGCTAGATTTCCTATCCCAGGCCAAAAAAAACTTCCCACATGACAAACGATACATGTTTTAGTTTCTAATAACTATTAGACTTTGGCTACATGCCATGAATTTCTGTTGAACGTAGCATTGTTTATTCTTTCATTAAAGGCCAAAAACCTACTTATTCTGTAACTTCTTTCCACCCAAAAATCTTCTTATACCCACCAAACTGCCTCTAGAAACGTGTGACAATGTATCAACCAGCCTTCATTTCAATACACTGTTCATTAATTTTCAGCTTTATCATGTGCATTAATGTATATAATAATTTTCCCATTATATAACCTATTGTGATTCTAATCAATCCTGTGTTAAACGAAAACACAGACAATTAATGATCAAACCATCAAATCAATGATGCTAATGCCACATCGAACAACCTGTACACAAATGATCAGTGATCAAATGCGAAAATCATCAATGTCTTACAGCAATATAGTCAATCTCTCTGAGGTCAACGGCGGCTTTCTTCTTATATGACTTCTTCTCCGAGCCAGACAGCATGTACAAGGTGTGGTCTGAAATAAGTAAGTAAATGGGTCGAAGGTCACCTTCAGCGTGACCCACTGCTGTTCTAAACAACTACACATTCAACACACATAGCATATAATATTCCATTTTAAATAATAATAGCAGTATTAACAAACAATTAAATATCAATGTAAAATGCCTAGAATATATATACATCTACCAAAGAAAAATCTAGACCAAACTTTTTTTAAAGAATAATTTAAGACACCAATAGGGCACAAAATAAACCCTTAATATTGGCCTCGAAAAAAGCATGGATCTCTTCTCTTGGTTTTGACCGAAAACGTCTCGTTTTCAACACAGATTTAAACAGACGAGGGTGATAAAAAACACTACTGATCTCTACTCTTGCTTACGAATGGAAAAAGTCTAGTTTTCAACATAGATTTGCAGCATTAACTAGAAGGTGCTCGTAACAGTGCATACCTCCGCCAAGTGAACGACATGTGGAAATGATGATAAGTCATCATGTACACGCACACACAGATGGACAGAACAACGAATCTCTTAATCTCCTCCAATGTTAACTACGTTCACCTTGGCGGAAATAATAAAATTTGTAGCAGTAATAGTAACAGTATCTGTAGCTGAAGTGGTAGCAGCAATTATAATTGTTGCAGCAGTTGCTGTAGTCGTAGAAGAGCTCTTCCGACACCAGCTATGACTCAAGTGAGTTCCGACCAGTGGCTTCTAACCCTATACCTGGTGGGCGCAGCTTGCACCCAGTGAAAAATAGGGAAGAAAAGTATTGATAAAGTTGTAGATCAAAACTTCTCCCCTATTTTCACTGGGCAAACTACACCCTTGACAAAACTTCCCCCCTATTTTTCAATCTGCACCCTTAACAAAACTCCCATTTTTTACTTCCCCCCTATTCTTCAATCTGCTTCCTTAACAAAATTCTCCTCTATATTTTACTTCCCCCTATTTTTCCATTTTCTCTCCTAACAAAACTTCTTCCCCTATTTTTACTTCCCCCTAATTTTTAATCTACACCCTTAACAAAATTTTTCCCTATCTAAAGGAAAAAGAAGCCCAAAATAGAGGGGAAAACTTGAGTCATAAATTGGGGGAACCACAGCCCAAAACTGGGGGAAAAGTTGCACCCGATTTTGATTCCAGATTTGGGGGAATAGAAGCCACTGGTTCCAACAACAATTTTCCAAGCCATAATGTCCAAATGAAAAACCACAGAGCCATTACCACTATCAACTGAGTGAAACTAAACTACAGTGATTGTCACTAATAACCATAGTATTTCAAACTCCAAACACAGTAATTTAAACCTGCCTTGTAGAATTTCTCGCCATCATGTTGAAATATCCGCAACATTAGCATCAACATTGTGTTATTATCAATCCTGATAGCAAATACATAAGAACAAGTTTATCTGATAATATTCATGTTCATTAAATTGAAACTTGAAATGATAGCCTACCGTAATCAATACACTACAAAATTAGTTATAACTAGGGCCAAAAGTTTACCGTGAATCGGAGAATTTCGAGCCAAGCTGGAAAATTTTGATATTTCCATGGAATTTCATGGAATTTTGCAAAAATTGATAAATGGCAGATGATCAGTAATGTACAATCTTCAGCTTCACAATGTAACTAGCTTAAACAGACTAATTATAGGCCTAATTAGTGTAAACAGACTAACTAAAAGAATCAAATTCGAACTAAACTGCTTAAAACTGTGAGCCGTACTAATAGCCATCGCAATACAGTACACAATCACAAATAAACACAATTTGACGTGACAGATTGCACTTTCAAAAAAAAAATTGATAATTTTCTCTGAATGTTGCTAGCATAACTGAGCACAATGTCAGCTTTCAATAACTAAAGTTTTTTGATGGGATAGAGCTCAGTTTATTCAGAAACGGATGGCCATAGTGAGCTACAAAATTTGAACAATTTTGCCGCGGTGAGCCGCGGATTTTTGCAAAATGGTGCTCGAAATTTGGCAAAATTTGCCGCAGAAATCTGTGGGCCCCAGTTATAACTTGGCAATCAAGAATGTTACAAACACAACTGGCTCAGTTTTTCACTTAACTGCCCAATTTTTCTGCAATTACTATTAAAGGTTTGGTTACTAGGCTAAGCTGCAGATGAAGCTATCAAAACCATAAGTGGAAAGACAACACCATTATAAATCAAAACAGCAAACTGATTTCAGCTCTAATTCCCAATCCCATCCTTAACTATACCCCTACACCTAAACCTAACAACATATCCAAGAAGTCACAAATGCTGGACCGAGACTACAAATTATTAATTACTAAATGCTGGACTACTGATAACGTGGGCCCAATTCACAGAACACATTACGATAATCATAGGACCTTTTTCACGTATCGACCATCAATTTCGTCTTCAAGGACAACCAGCTTACGTGCCCTGATTCTCCCGTGAGATTATGGCGCTCTATAAATCGTTACTTACTTACTTACGGTAAGTTAATTCACACAACATTTATGATTAACGTAAAACATATTCTATGATAAAATCTTGCGGTTTGGTTACACACCTGACTTCGGCCGAATGCGCGAGTGACTCCAGTGACAACGAGCTTGACACGCTCGAAGTTCTTGAAAATTTTGTATCCGACGACAGCATGCTGTCAGTGTCTGCTGGCAACAACCAACTTACCGGTTCAACATTGCCTGGTTGCTGCTGGTCATCCACCATGCTAGTTAACCCGGAGGAAAACGCCGATTCCTCTGCCAGGTCATGTACGGAGGCACTCTGTAGTGCTAACCCGGCATCATCGTAGATGGAAATTTCATCTTCCGCAACCGACGGCTTTAATACTCTTACAGTCTCACCGGTATCTACATTGGGAGCAACATTCTCCAGTTCCCCTGGGTCACTTTCTTCGTCTAATGTTCTGGTGACATCTAACTTCACTTCCGTGTTTTCGTCCACTAAAGGGTACTGATCGGCAAACCGTGCAGTTTCATTAATATCAGTCGTAGAAGTGGGAATGTCAGCATTTGGAAAGACAGATTTCGAGCCACTGCCGGACGAAGGTGATGAAGAAATAACCACAGCCGGGTGACAAAGAGACTTGCAGTGGTCTTCAAGAATGCTTCGAATCAGTTCATCCTCGGCTGTCGTTCGTGTAACGATGGATGGCGTTTTGGTCGGACACTCTGTCAAAACTTCAACCCGGATGTCAATGCCCTTACAATCACCGCTATACGTCGAACACAGGCTAACAGGAGGGGGCGAAGTGATGACGGAAGATGAAGGACAACTGCAAACGGACGTTAACGAATCGTTAGAGACGTCAGATGAAACGACTGGCGTCGACGTAACACCTTCGGGCACGGAACGATAACCGGACTCGACGGAAGACGAGGGCTTTCCCACCGAATTCACGTCGGAACTCTCACTGTTAGTTGTCCGCCCACACCTCCTACCTTTTTTAACCCCTCGTACATGGACAACTTCTACTTCAGAGTCGCCCGGAGAGCAATCAACCAACGGAAAGACATCCGGCCGTAATGTGTCATCTATGGGAATGACGAGCGGAGACGGTGACAGTTTTTCTTTTTCGCTGCCGAATAAGCTGAGAAGCTTCCCAGCCGTGCTGTCAACGAAACTACTGAAGACATTGCTCGTACCAGATGTGCTCTGAAAAAAACAGAACCACACGATTCGTACAACTAAGCTCTACTGTTTACCAATAAACATGATATGGTATATTATATAATACAGTAGTGAGTAACATGCTACAAACTAAACAACTGATGATTCCCTACTCCCTAGTTTATATCCCTACTAGTTCTGCGTAGCAGTAGGCCATTACCAGAAATGCTGGCATAAAAAGTATAGTGCTGACGCTATCAAGCATAACTAGAAAGCACTCATTGGTGACTGCATTTTTTTCTCAACTGTCGATGTTTCAATAAATGAGGAACTACGTAAAAAAATTCCGGATCTGGATTGCAACAAGGATCACCACCACAATGTAACTGATTTCTCTTTGGGCTATGCTTCCTTTCACAAGATTTCAACTAAATCTGTTTACAGCTTTTCAGTAATTTAGCATACAAACAAACAAGACACCATCAGTCACTCTTAGTCTTCAGGCAGCATCTCAGAACTTTCCTATTCCTTCACTCACGTATGGACCTGCTTATCTGACACTTTACTGATGTGGACCTAGGAATAACGACTATGAAGTCACATTCAATCACTACACTGTGTCCAGTTAAAAACTAACCCCCTAAATATCATACAATAAAAATGTCAAATCTGAATGAATCTGAATAATGTTTCATATACTTAATCCCCAATAAATTGCTTAAGCGACTGCCAAATTTCATTGAAAAATATTATTTCTTACCAAAGTTATTAAATGTTATATATCGATAACAAAATATCTCCGTTACCAGTATGGCGTTACGCAAGTAAACCCATCTGTTACTTTACATTTGCGCAACTCCAACAAACAACAGCTGATTCTAACAAAGTTTCACACCAACATCTGTTGGCAATCAAAGTACCAAATTTCAGCAAAATCTACCGAAGCAAACAACAGCCACAGCGGCTTTTGTGAGGTCACCCCAAAACACTTCAGTTTCAAGTCTTTGTGATAACGTTAGACACAAAGACTTGAGACTGAAGTGTTTTGGGGTGACCTCACAAAAGCCGCTATAGCCGTTGTTTATTTCAGTAGATTTTACTGAAATTTGGCACTTCGACGTACAATTTTGTTAGAATCAGTTGTTTGTAGGAGTTACGCAAATGTACAGTAACAGAGGGGTTTACTTGTGTAAAGCCATATTTGTAATGGAGATATTTTGTTATCGATATTCAACAATTAATAACTACGCTAAGAAATAATATTTTTCAATGAAACTTGACAGTCGCTTCAGAAATTTATTGGGAATTAAGTGTACGAAACTTTATTCAAATTCATTCAGATTTGACATTGTTATTGCACGATGTCTAGGGGATTAGTTTTTTACCGGACACAGTGTATAGTACGACAATAATGATGATTAGTGAGTGAGTGAGTACGGTTTAACATCCTGCCCAAAACAGTACAGGTCATTTCGAGGATGACCTTTTCAGGCAGAATGCACACAAACACATAATAACGGAACAGTAAGACGACGATGGTGACATGCACATCAAAAAAACAAAAAACAAAATGAGATGAGAGGTCCTACCAACTTTCAGACATCTATGAATACTTACTGTCTGCCGCAGCAACACCTAATGGAACATTGTTCCGAAAAAGGCAGCAGCAGTGGCCGAAATGTCAACAAACAATTTAGAAAGATGGATGCATTTTGAGGAATTTACAAATACGTTAATAACAACAGGTCTACCTTCTGCAAAAATGCGCAAATATGATGCAGCTCTTAATAAGAAACCCATCAGAGAGCTACAGAGCATCACCTGCCACATGGGATCACAGAGTGTTAACTGCCACCCGAAATAGGTTTATACGCCCCGCCTCAAACCCAGGTATCCGATCTACCTCTCAGGGGGACAGAAGGCTCAGTTGACCTTGGTGTACTTGCTATATACAGGAATGGTTTAAGTGTCCACAGACAGTCACTCCTATGAGTAGTAACCAGTTGATAGTGATCCGACCAGGAGTCGAACCCTCGACCTCTTGATTGTAAGTCTGACACCCCACCGTTGCACTAACAAGCCACTATGAGATGATAAATGACCTGTGAGCTGGTGATGCTGCAGATGGAGACATTATCGGCATCTGCATCCTCATCAGTCTGTATACTGGCAGTCTCGGTAACATGATCACTAGGCAGAGTGGGATGACTGCATAGGTCCAGGTATGCCACGTCCTATACGACCAGACCGCAAAGACAATAATTATTTAAATGTCACAGCAAATCTTCTGCTTGTGCCATACGACAAGCTGCTAGAGCTAGGGCCTGCTAGGCACTACCAGCATGCTTGCTTCCAGGAGAAATGCCATCAGCGGAAACAATATGACAGGATGAATGAGTGAGTGAGTGAGTAGGGTTTAACGTCCCGCCTGACACAGTATAAGTCATTACAGAAACAGCCTTTTCAGGCAGAATGCACACAAACACAATAATGGAATGGTACGCTTAAACTACACAGAAACACAAAACACACAAAAAAAGCTAAACCCAAAATTGTAAGAACTCCACTATACACGTGCATATGTAATTAACATAATGGTAGTTCTAATAATCTTCCCTGTTATCCTCCAGACAGTCATAAATCCCATAATGCTGTCTATTGGAGGACAGGGGACATGACCAGGACGACTGAGATAGAATACCAAATAAGATATATTTAGTGAAATTAACACATAATATGAACTGAAATGCAACAGTCAATAATTGAAATGATACAACTCGACAGGTACAGAAAGATGAATCACTACTTTAACGATCATACAATAATTAATGCAAAAAACTACAAAATGTCTAGACTTCTCAGAAATGCAGTATGGTATAAGATCACAGGTAACGTATGATGTATTTGTCGAAGTGCTATCAACAGCAGTTAAAACAATACGACTCAAAAAGTAGTACAGTACAGCACAAATAACAAAACTCAACCTAAAAAATGCATGACATAAACAAGATTAATAATTAAAATTTCTAGAAGTTCTTAAAATGCAGTATGGTCAAAAATCATATCCACATTGCATAACTTTCAGTGAAAGTTGATACAAACAATTGGGCCTGTGAACTGCAAAGTTAGTAAGTAAACAACGCAATTGAGAATAATAACCAACCAGCTCAAGGTCGAAGCAGATTTGTTCAAGTCCCGACACCAGAGTCAGCAGCAGCTGCAAACGCTGCATAAACGCAACACAGATCTTGCTGGTTTTAATATCATTCCACTAAAATATAGCACAAGCTACATTACGATGAAACTTTACAGGTCAAACAACCTTCCTGAAATGCTCCCAATCGAAACATTATGCCCCTTCTTGTACTTTGCATCTGACAGTAATACGCACTCTGTCCATCGACGTGCATACACGTTTCGACTCTCATAGCTTTTCTGTAGCCATTCCTTCTGTCTGGAATAGCCTTCCTTTAAATATAAGCAATTCCACTTCCATACGTTGTTACGTACAAAAGCACCTAGACTGCTTTAGCGCGTGGTAGCCATTGCAATTCTGTCCGTCCGTCAATCTGTCGGTAACATGGGTGGATCAGTCAAAAACAGTGTAGCTATGATCACCAAATCTTCACCGTTGGCTGCCTGGAAGACTTTAGTTTCAAGAACCATAAAGCTTTTCCATAAATTCGAAGGAGGTCACCCCAAACAAAAGCACTAAATGAGAGGGGGGTAGAAAAAAAATTGTGATTTTTAACCAATAAGTCGCTGTATCTCAATAATAGTCCGAGATACGGCCTAGTTTGCTATTAATAACTAATAGGAAGTCGTACACTGGCTCTCGATTGCCACCGAATTCGATGACCTTGAACGCTGAAATAGGGATTTTTATAGATTTTTTTGATGATTTTGAGCTGCGAGACACATTTCAAAAGTGAACTGCGCTGAAATCAATTAAGACAGACATGGAAAAGTGGCATATGAAATTTTCAGCATTAAACGAGGATTTTGATGGTCCAAGTCTTGATTTTCTAGGTTCAAGGAAACCTGCGCATGAGGGCATCAAAGAGCAGTAAAAGTCGTTATTTTACCGTTTTTGTCAGTCTTTCGTGAAAATGGTTGCAGATAGGCATGGGCATGCTGTCTACCACAACAAGCACTGGTGGCGAGCTTTTCAGTCGTATCAACATCGATGACTTTGAAAGACCCTGAACTTCCAAAATAAGGGGTTTTTATTGATTTTTGCGATCTTCAGCTGCAGCGCACACTCTAAGAATGAACCGCGACGAAATGGCTGGTGACAGACTGACAGCTTGCAAACAGGAACTGCTATAGGCTTTCGCGTGTCTTGTGAGCATTAGCTCAAATTTCTTCTTTTCCTTGCCACCTCGTAGCATCTTTCTACAACCTAGCTTTTAGGCGTTCTTAGTCCCCCACCCCACCCCCAGCATCTAGGATTCAGTGGGTTTTCCTGTTGGCATTGTATGCTGTACAAATCTACTCACTTGCTTAGTGAAACTCAACAACTGGTGAAAGCAAAAATATTAAGTATAATGCAGCACAATGGATGCAGATGCCACACGTCAGTTGACGCTAGATAATAACACGAGGCGGATAACAGAGTGATAACACAGCACGATAAAAATAAACATTCTGCAGTGTACCAGGTGACGACTCTCCAGATACTATGAAATTCCCGACAATTCACGGCACTCTTATCATTTTAACTGGTATTGTGTATGAGCATAACCCAACCCTAGTACTAACTTAAATACAGCACGGACATAAATACTAAAAAACATAAATAAGCAACATTCAGCAAAAAACAGCATAAAATGACACAGAGTACTAAGCGAGTGATACAAAAAAGCCTGTCGATGCAATTTTTAGAAGAGTTCTCGGGAACTTTCCCCCAACAAGATTTTTGCCCGACAATTCCGATTTTACTAAAACCTCGACATTTCCCTGACATTTGTAAAATTCCCCCCAACAATTCCAGGTTTTCCAGACAGGCGATCACACTGAGTGTAGCGATACGGCAGCACCTGGTAATCAAGAACCAGTGCATCCTCCATGTAGAAGCTTTTCACCAGCTTCTCGTTGTCGATGTAACAGCGAATGTAACTCTCCAGCAGATGATCGGACAAAGCTTGATATAACCACGCTCGACCTTCAACGACACCAGCTGGTATTGTAAGAATATATGCTAATCACAGTAACACTGTAGGTAAAAAATTAAGAGAAGCAAACAGTCGCAATTTTATGACATACAACTGCAACCTTCCAACGCACAGCTGTAGAGTTCCAACAGAGGATATTATAGTTTACTCAAAATTTCAATTTTTGCCCCAAATTCTCCTCCCCCCCAAAAAAAATGGAGGACTCTTAATGATAAATTTGGTATTTTTGAACCTGAGGTTTTACACCAAAAATTTTTCAACAGACTAAAATTCAGGGGATGTGGCAACTGCCCCCTATACGTCTCCTGGCACAAAGCCACTGCTAATTACAACAGATAAAAACGGTACTCGACTTAAGTCAATAAAGAATGAAATATGCTATGTTTCGAAATTTATGTCATGCAATACATTTTGCTTAGAATAAGAACATTTACTGATTCACTCCCTTCTACTGGTGCTCCATCATTACGCACTGTGTCTCCAAAAAATGACACCTTTTATTTTTGTGAGATCTTTGGCAGACGTCATCAAATTTTACTCATTTTTGCCACTAACATGTAAAAAAAGATTACAGTTAAAATCAGTGGGCCTGCAAATGTGTCCATTGACACTCTTATAGATTTCCGACTCATTTTTGAAGAAAAACAGAAGAGGTATGGCGGCATCCAGATCACAAAAAAATGATGACAGAGATCATATACACCATGTTTCAAAAAAAAAAAAACAGTCAAAATTGTTTTTCTCGTAACTTTGTTAAATTTTCACCAACTTTGATAATTTTTGGCACAAAGATGGCCAAGATGATAGAATTATGTAAAGTGAAATTATTTTCCACCTCAACTAATTTTCGTCAATGCACTACCATTGTTGCATAATGCTAAGTTGTTGTCTCAAGTAAACACTGTAACAAGTTAATTAAGCACAAAATAAACTAAAATGTGAATTATTTAATGGAATTATAAGTTTCTATAACAACTTGCTTGCAAATTAGAATTTATGCCAAAATGTACTCCGAATACAAAGATGCACTGGCTTAGATGCAACGCCAATGGCTGATAGCAGAATCAACGATCGACTGATCAAATGCATTCACTCATCGATTAAATGTGTTTTAAGCTCATCAACGAGCTATTTTGTTGTCCGCTGTTTTCAGCACAAAATATTTAATAGCTCAAAATTATTAAACCACGTCGCACTCTCCGTCGAATTGATGATGCAAAGGTAAGCCATCTGATACAAATAACTGCTGTGTAATGTAACAATTTGAAGCATCTGTGTTTCACATGGTAGTGCACTGACATAAATTAGCTGAGGTAGTAAGTGAGTGTACCGTACATAATAATATCGTCTTGGCCATCTTTGTGCCAAAAATTATCAAAGTTGGCGGAAATTTGACAAAGTTATGCCAACAACCATTTTTACTGTTTCTTGGCAACACTGTGTTTATTAGTCCTTACAACGACAATAAGCATTTAATAACAGTATAGTAAATTCTTTTGAGCATTTGGCACTATTTGCACAACGCCAAAATTCTGGACGAGATTCAACTAACCGCACACAAGTGTCACAAGTGCTGTCGTACATACTTCGGCCAAGATCGGTGACAACTTTGGTGAGCAGTTTGATATCTCGGACAGCTGACTGATGCGTAAACTCCCGCGCCACAATCCAGTAGCCACTCGTAACCTGATGCAACCTGCACAAAAATGTTGCAAATAATCATACCGTTACTGAAATACTGCAGGTCAAAGGCACTATCGCAAAAGTTCCCTACCAGAAAGTTTAAAATAGTGATCTAGGCACAGGTTAAAGCTAGCCCTTATATTTAGGTACAAAAGTTGTGCAATTTCACTAAAAAATGCACTACAGCCATGGACTTGAGCAAGAAAGTTTTACGAATGTGCCCACATCAAAACCTTTACGATGCTGAAATAATGATCAATGCTAGTATTTAATTTACACATGTTCAGCATTTCCATCACAAACTTGCTGCTCTGTGACAAAGGCATACATGCAAACAACAGAGCAAGTCCATCAGTACATACACCGTGGGCCATAAATAACATGCCGCTTTACTTTTTTGTCCATATCTTTGCCAATTATTGACCGATTTTCAAAATTCTTTCACAGGTAGGCCCTACACTCTGCAAACAATTTGCAATAGTGCGATTATTATATATCCCACCACAAGGTAAATGCGTTTCTAACTACCTGGTGAAATATAAATGTAACAATTACTAACGATAATAACAAAAAATTAAGTAAATGAAAGAAATGCTTCGGACCAACATTGCGATGAATGATTCGTGTGACACTAGACTATGTTATACCCACACAGCCCAGTGTCATACAGACCATACACTGCAATGTTGGTCTGAAGTGTTTTTTTTCTTTTTACCAAAATGTTTGTTTGTTACTATCGTTATGTACCCGATATGCATATTTCAGTGATATTTCACAAGGTATTGTATAGATGCATTTATGGTGTGGTGGGATCTACAGTAATCACATTATCGCAAATTGTCTGCAAAGTGCGCAAGTGAAAGAATTTTGAAAATCGGTCAATAGCTGGCAAAGATATGGACAAAAGTAGTGGCACATTTTTTGGCCCACTCTGTACATGTGCCCTGAAATAAAAGTACCTATACTTGCCTTCTATTGAACAGCCGATTTCTTCAGAGTTACTCTGAGTTAAGCCATTCCCCCAAAGTAAAATTTTTAAAATTGTTAAGGTGATACCTCTATCTATATCTGCATTCCCTTCAAGTTAAAAGCAGCAAAGCAAAAAATGGACTGCAGCAAGTTGTACTGGTTGGTTGCGAATGCAAAAACACATGTGTGTCCATTTCCTTGCCCTCTAGCTAAACTGGCCAAAGTGCGCCACAAAATTTGGCAAAAAACTTTCAAAATTAAAAAAAATGCCATGGAAAAAAAGTGATGCACATTCATTACCAGCGAGGAATAGAGAACTTGTTGCCAGTGGTGTTGTGGGTTTAAAAAGTAGTCGGGGCAGGAAGTTGCAATTTTCAGAGAGACGCTACGAATTTCGGACGAAATTAGAACGGACAAATCTTCAACAGTGGGGATTATTCTTGTCCCAAAATTTCACCAAAATCGAGACCGTCTTTTGGTTCCAAACTTTGCAGTTCTGGACGAAAATTTTTCAGTTCAACAAAACGTTCAAACAATTTTTCCGACGTCCCAAAATTAGTGAAGTGGCAGCAATTCCCCCCACCACCCCTAACCATGCCACCACTGTTTGATGTAACTCAGGGGCCTGATTCACAGAATATCTTAAGATAACCATCAGAGAATTTTTAAATCTACTGGCATCTTTAGAGTGATCTAATTCACAAAACACTATAAATACCTTAGTACATATTTTACATGATTTAAGACAAAATCTTGCAACTTTGTGACAATTTTTATGATCAACGGATACAAATTACGCGAGTTCATCTAAGATGTACATTGTAAGACGATTGCATAAGACATCTTAACTGCTGTCTTGCACTGATCTTAAAGCACATCTTAAGACAATCTGATGATAATGTTTGTGAATCGGGCCACAGAAAAACACTTGAGTAGATGAAATAGAACGTACCCATGGAGAAAGACGTGATCAAGGTGCTCAACTAGCTTACAGAACTGCCAGTCACTGTTACGCAGCACAACTGACTGTTCTTCGCTATCACAGTCATGACAGCTTGGCTCCAACAACTGTATCTGCCACCACACCACAACCTTCATCAAAAAGTAAGCTGGGTAGAAAGTTGCAATTTTTCAGTTCAACAAAAAGTTCAAACATTTTTTCCGATGTCCCAAAATTTGCGAAGGCAAAGAGCTTTGCGCTTGACTTTTATGCTAATATGCGCCTGCTATGAGCTAGATCCGCAAGAAAATTGTTTTTAAACAGAAAAGGGAAAAACCCGCACAAAGTAACTTATAAATAATGTAATGATCCGTGGACAGGTTGATAACCCTTGGCCCTAACCTTAACCCTGACCCTAACTCTAACCTTAACTTTAGCGGTCAATTTGCTTGCCATTGGTGGCTGAATTATTGCATATATTGCATCTTTTGTAGTCTTGTGCTCTATTTCGTCATATTTCACATTTTTCCCGTCTTTCGCCGTCTTTAGCCGTGTTTCGCCGTCTTTCCAGTATTTGCACGGAGCCACGGACCGAAGTTTTTATTATCATGATGACAAACAGTTCCTGAAACTATTGGTCCCATCCTTACGTTTTTCACAGCCTTCGAAATACTCTCGATAATACGATCTTTGAGTCTCCTTCGATCGAGCAGGTTGGGCATAATCTCAAAATCTTCCTCCATCAAACACAATCGCCAAGTTACGACATCATTTTGCGTCAAAATGAAAACAAAAACAAAAACAAACAAGTCACGTGCCAACACCTCATGCAAGCGGTATGCCTGAAAACCGCAGGACACCGCCGGACTCCATAGAAAGACCGCAGGACACATAAATAATAACCGCAAAACCAGAGATGTGCACGAGACCTTCTGAGCCGAGACCGATACGAGACCGAGACGAAACGTTGCAGCTTCCGGGAAGCTGGCCGAGATCTTGAAGCTCCCGAGACTCTCGAGTCTCGCGAGTCTCGGGAGCTTCAACGTCTTGCTGAGACGTTTTTCCGTGACGTAGCCTATGGTGAAACACATTGACAATGAAAAAGAAATTATACGGATTAATTAACTCGCACCGTGGTAAGCGTTTTCTATATGTGATATTATGGGTTTTTGCACTTTATTTTGACAATTATCATTGAATAATTAACGGCTTGCAAAATAAAGAATTGCAACTGCATTTCTTGAGTTCGGCATTTGTTTTCAGCTTTGTTTTAAGTTTGCAGTAAGCCTCCACATTGCACCCCACACGTGATAGTCCATTGGGTTTAGCCTATATTCGACGAAATTGGTCTTTTGTGATGAAATCTGGACAACTGGCCCGCAGCCATCTGTGCTCTGCGCGGCGTAGCGCGCTGTGTGTGCCGACGCGTTCGGCGCGCCGTCCTGCTGGAAGATGAATCCGGTGGGCTGCCGGCGATTGCTTTAAAGGAGCGATAATTTAGTGATAATTTATGAACAATATAAATTGATGTTTATCAAAACGTCACTGTGACGTCATCGGCAGTAACGTGTGACCAGTTTTTGAAAATTAAATAGCATTTTAGCATGAACTTTTTTGAATGCTGAAAAATCGGTAGGCGGTCATGTTAAAATGTCTATAACTTCGTCGTTTTTCAACATAATCACATTTGACTTGTCAGTTAAATGTAGAAGGTTTCAGTAAATAAAGGTGTAGAATTTCATATTAAAATCCCAAACGGTTGCTGAGAAAACGGCGAAAAAATTTAGGGGTCCACTTTTTTCTGCCGCACCCTGTAGACATAAGACATTATGTTCATCGCAATTGCAAACAACCGAAATTAGTAAACTGCAGCTGATTATAGTCTAGACGTCGTCTACATATTTGACTGATAGTATTCATTCTGACATCATACACTTTTTCTACATTGCGAGTAAATCATTTTATGACGAAAAAAGACTGACATGACATAATTCTGCTTTATGATAAATAAGTAAATGAAAGAGTTAAAACACTGATAGTGTAAACGAATATTGTAACCATCCGCTGCTTTAGCTTCGTCTTTCGTACTGGGTGATTACAAGATCTCAGCTTCATGGGTACTTTCGGCTCCGAAAGATAGGCGGTTACCCATGCTGGTAATGAGTTCGTGTTAAACGAAGAGTTGCCGACGAAAGTCTTCGTGAAATGACCGTGAATGGACAGAGATATAGTTATTATTGAACAGTGGATTTCGTTTGGACGAAGAGTGCTTCGTTGGTTTTCGTTGCTTCGTTTGGGAAAGCACAGTTTCAGCACCTTGTCAGTCGATGTGCTCTGTCCGAGCGCTCGATCAAACTGATCAGTTGTCATCACTGCGCTTCGCCTTTTATAGGCCTACTCCCGGAGCCGGAGGAAATTGTAACAAACATAATAGTGTCACAAGATGCGGTTTCCCGCGGGTGCAAAAATACTCGAAAATACGTTTGCGGACCCTGCTGGGGGAGCTCACAGTACTCTTTCACATTATCATTTCTGCAGTTACTTTTTTGTTGCGAAAAGCTATGGCAAAGTAAGTTTGTGCTTCTGGAAAAGCTTGGAAAACTCCGAATTATATGGCCGTGCTGTAATAGCAATGATCCAATGGGTGAAGTCTTTGCTAAGACTTTTGTCTACGAAAGACTTAAGTCCTAGACTAAAGTTTTAATTCACATTTGGGCTGGAGTACGAGTTGAAATTAGACTTTAGTTTAAGAAAAAAAAGTCTAGGCCAATGTATGGTTTAAGACCATATCGACGTCACTTGGTCAAATTCGTTCTTTACTTTTGCCTTAGACCATCTTAGCAAAACTTGACCTCACCCATTGTGTGCGTTTGAAAAAAAAACGTGAATGACATAATGCAGTTTTGCGCAACGATGAATTAAATACCTGTCAGTGCCGATCAATTTGCTTTCTTTGCGTAGACTTTCGTACCAGAATTGAATTGAAACATTGAATTCGTTATGTACCCCAAATATCATTAATCACAAAATGCTGGCCTGAATGTAGGCCTATGGGGTTTTCAAATGTATATGTAAACACAAAATAAAATGAAATAGGCCTATAAGCCAGTGCACTGGGGGTACGTGCCCCCATCTAGTAGCCTACTCAGCATAGGCGGATTTCGGGGGCCAAAGGGGCCATGCGCCCCAAGATGCCAAATGTCGCCCTTTTTGCTTTGCATATGCAGTGCATTATAAATTTGTGCTGTAAAAGTAATAACATTTATACTCAATATATGCATTTTACAAAGGAGTTTTCATGCCACAAAAGCGTTTGTTTTGGGGGCTGCGCTCGACCTTGCCCCCGACCCTTAACTTCAACTCCTGGATATGCTACTCAGTTACTCAAAAATAGTGTCGACAATGCACAAAAGCACTATGTTCACAAAAAATCTTAAAATTTGAGGGAGGGGCACACCCCTTCCCCAGATCCCTTAGCTGGATTTTAGGACGTCCTACTTTTCAGGATAGGAAGGGAAGAGTGAAAGAAAATCGAAGGGAGGGGAGAAGTAGGCTTAAATGGAAATAAAAGGGAGGAGAGGGACGAAAGGGGGAAGGAAAAGGGAGGGGAGGGGAGATACCACAGAATGGACGAATATCACACTGGCGTAGTCCAATTTGAACGCCTTATCTGCCACCATTAGCAGCTGTCAAAACGGCATTCTGGCGGAAACAGAAAATCAGTCGAATTAGGCCCAGATGCACAGTAGGCCTACAAAAAATCGAATGTCTCACTTTTCCGCCAATCGTTTAAAAGTCTGTCAGACATATTGCACATAAAATGACAATGCTAACGATAGCACTATTCTGTCTATTCAATAGCTGCAGCACAAAGTGAAGTCTGAAATCTGAAGTCAACACTAAGCATGTACGCACAAGTACAAGCTCTCACATTATTGAACCAAATGAAAATGTCATCGAGCTGCGCCGACAAACATTCTTGCGCGAAAATGTGCTGTTTGCTCTCTCCGACGTTTTTAGCAGACCGTACTTAAGTATAACGGTCGAGCTTATGGTACGGTTGTCGTCCGACTGTCGTCTGTCTGTCCGTCTATCGTCGTCAGTAACGGATGTACTGTGGTTAAGCGTTATGTCGTAAGGGAAAACTTTTATACGAATAATTGGGTTCGCCATGTGTCTTAAACCGAGGCATGCAAAATTTCAGCGATCTAGTTCAAGCAGAACATTTTAAAAGTCGGAGTTGAACAGAAAGAGTAGAACAAAATGTACGTAGCCTATTTCGACAGAAAACTCACCGTATCTCTGAAACGGTGACAGGGCTTGGTTGCGAAATCGTATAGGCCTACGCCTCTTCAGATGAAATGAAATCGTCGATCTTGGATGACCCTGAAGGTCGGCACGCGCTATTGTGGCTAAACGGTAAGAGAGGATACAGCCGAGATTGCGATTGGTCAGTAATAGAAAACCGCATACGCCCTTTCAGATGAAATGAAAATCAACGACCTTGAAGGTCAGTACTGAAACAGGAACTGTATAGGCTGTAGCGCTTTTCCCCTAGCAACAGCTAAGCTTTCTTGTATCTGTTAAGACTACTAGGCTTAACTGTTGCTGGTGTCGGCGTGTTTCGGCCTCCAGCCGTGCTTGACGCTGAGCATCAGTTTGCGCGCCTGGAAGCGACTCATTGCGAAGTCCGGTTCGGTCAACATCTGCTCGTCTAGCTGCTCCAGCAGCGCGCCGTCCACGCCCTGGCGCTGGAACGTGTCCACGAACGAGTCCAGCTGGATCTCGCGGAGCAGCTCCGTCACGTCCTGCACGGAGAAGTGACAGAACGCCGCCGCTGACCTCGGGGGATCAGTTGATTCCGTCGTGTGAACATCTCCTCCTACCGCCTTCGGGTATTGGGAGTTGTCAGGATGTTTGGAATTTGAGGGATCCGCTGACGCGGCGCCGCCAGATTTTTTCACGGGGTCCCCAACGACCGCCTGGGCTCCCCCTAACACGTCCGAGTACCCAGAACGATCGGACAGAGGAACTGATTGCTTGGGAAAGTTGTAGACCGAATCGGCTGGATCACAGGTACGCGGACGAAGTATCGGCGTTACAGTGTCGTAAGCCACTCCATCCGGTTCCGTCATGGGGTTTCCAACGAGCGCGTCGGAAGTTTGGGGTCCTCCTAACACATCCGAGTATTGGGAACGATCGGCGAAAGAAGTCGCAGGCGGATTGGGAAGGTTGCAGACCGGATCGGCTGGTTTACAAGTATTCGGAAAACGAGGTGTTGGATTCACCATTTTATGATCCGCCGATACAACCGGCACAGCTGTGGGCAGGTGACTCGGCAACGTGTAGCCGCGATTCTCGTACATCGACCGCTGAATGCCTTGAAATTGTGGATCGCAAAAAGCGAGCAGCTCCTCCGCCGAGTTCCTACGTGTCCTGCACGAAGCCACAAACACGTTTATTTCAAATTATTTGTCGTAACGACGTGACAGTGACGGACAATGAAGATGATGAGCCTCTTATGATGATAATAGTGCCTATTACACAGAAGACAAAAAAGTCAGTCATAATAATATCGTTGAGTTGAGACACGTCGCAGGTGTGTGAACAGAATTGACGACACGACTCAAACCGAATATGAAACGTTGAGTTTAATGGACGAGCACAACACATCTTAACGGTTACAGAATTGGAAACTGGGTCACGACAGTTAAGTCGCGTCGGCAGTTCACACCTACGACGCCGACGCGATGCAACAGTTGAGTCAAGTTCACTTCTGCGTCGTAGGTGTGAATTGGATATAATGAGCTTTTTCAATAAATGTGCTATAGGCCTACTAGCTTATCAACAGAATTCTGTTTTGGGTTTATCATGCTATAAGACTCTTTTAGGCTAAACTAAGCCTGTATATATGTACTGTGATTGACAGCTGCTTCTGCGTTATTAATTTTTTTTTGAATAACTTCGTGAAACATTCAAGTTGCCGATTTTGATAATTTGTAGCATTCAACGTCACGAAGAAACTAGACGTAAATGACTGTAGTTTCGCCCATTTTATTTTAATACTGTTGCTACACTATTTGGTAAAATACTTATATAAGTCGTAATTTGGCTGCTTGTTCAATAAGCTGTTGAATCTGAGCGTTGGCTCAGAACTTCAGATAGCATCCGAGAAATTAAAATCGTTCAAATTTCACGGAGTTATTAAAAACAACTCTGCAGACACAGTTTTTGGATGCAACGGATAGGCCTATACTTACAAATGGGACTGGACAACAGACGTCACAACGTCACCAGCGCCGGCATCACACGCTCTTTCCAGCTGGTAAACAGGCTCGTCGGGCGGTGGAAGGGGCGGCGGTTTGCGCCGACTTGGCGCTCGAATTGCAACCGATTGATCACCACCCGTATTGCCACGATCTCGTGGTGGAATCAGCGGCTTATCGGACCCAGTATCGAGAAAAACTGGAGGCGAACTTCGTGTTGTAGGCTGGTCCGTCGGCGAAGACTCAGAACCGGGTGATGGTGGCAGCGGTGACGGTGGAAAACGTTTTCTGGTCGAGCCGCCGTCGTTGACTTTCTGGTCTTGCTCTGGCTGTCTCTGACGATTCTAAAAACCAACAGCGTTGACTCCGTAGCTTTAGTCACACAGATGACAAACGAAAGAGAAAAAAACGTTAAAACGCGTTCTTTGTTTTTAAAATTAAAAAAAAAACATGTTTTTGAAGGACGAATAAAAAACTTTATTCTTTCGGTTGACATATTCACTAAATTCATTGTTTTCGTATTTTTTATATTCGTCAATTTTCGCATTATACACAACTTACATGAGTACAATGGAACAAGATCTAAATGATCAAAGTCTGCCACTATTCTGCCAGTAGGGCCTTGCATTTTAATTTTTGTTCATTAATATTGCAAAATGTCGTGATTTTACATCAGAAGTCCAAAGTTTATATCTCACTGCAGTGTCGACCTTGGCGGGTGTTTTGTTGACAGGTTGCGCGTAAGTGTATTCGCCGTCCGAAGGTCTATGACGTGTGATAGAATCTAGTTGTTCGACCTTGCTATAGCACGGGTGGTCCTTCGATCCAAGAACAGTGACTCGCTCGTATACACGGATTGAGTTGGACGACAAAGACCGGTTCACTCTCAGTCGAACGATTTCTGCAACAACAAAAAAACAGTCACGTAAAGAGCGATGCAACTGAACTAAACTGACATTGATACGGTTTAGTTTTTGAGCAACAGACTAATAGGCAAGCAGTAATGCATTACAATAGGCGCCGTCTAACGACGTCAGTGGCTCACGTGACTACGCTCACGTACGCGTCAACCGATGACCAATAGGCTCGCCTTGCTTGCCCACTGATCAATTCGTGAAAAACTAAACCGTGTTAGTTCACTAAGGTTTAAGTTTAGTTCAGTTCACAAGTGCACCAGCCAAAATGGCATCTAGATCTTTTTAGCAGTTTAAGCAGGAAACACGAATCTGTCAGAAAAAAAAACATACAGACGACAGACCATGCTACGAAAAAATGTGAGAATAGATAAATTTCGCTAATGCTACAAAAGTAGAATCGATTCCGCCTAATAATGCCCACGCAGTGAAAAAGTGGACTCAATGTGAGGCGCTAAAATGCAAGTACGAAAAATGCAAAAATGAAAAAAGTATGTAGGAATTTGCATTTTCCGTACTTGCACTTTTGCACCTCTGCAAATTCATACTTGCATTTTCATTTGCATTTTTCATCCACCGGTGCTTACATTTTTCGTACTTGCATTTTCAGTCGCAGGCCTCTTCACTGCGACAGTGGCGTCGTGTGTTAAAAACATATGCAAAACAGTAAGTTGCATTTTTCAACAGACACTGTTCACACTTCTTACACAGCTTTAAATCTCCGACAAAAAAAAATTGAGTGCTCAAAATTACAATTTTGCTGGCCAAAATCAGATTTTTGTTAGGCCAAAATGGTCGAGAGGTTTGCGACAAGAAAAAAAAACTTTTCTCCGATAATTTTTTGACAGCACAAAATTTAGGAAAAAAGGAAATGCTTCCTCCATTTGCCCCCTTCTTCTCAAGGCAACGACGCCACTTTGCGGTGCAGAAAGCAGACATACCGTTGCACAGTTTGAGCGTATGCCTGGGCGGAGCCGAGCGGAGAGCCAGTCCGTACAATTCATCGAGGTCTGCGGAATCGTTAAGACCCACCGCGATATTGAACGTGTAGTGGAAGTAAGTCGGTAGCGTTACGTGTTCACCCACCTCCTTGTCTACATGCCACAACAAAAAATTAATGCTAATGCTCACTAGACGCGCGAAAGCCTATAGCAGTTTCTGTTCGCAAACTGTCAGTCTATCTCTAGCCAATTCGTCGAAGTTTATTCTTGGATTGTGCGCTGCAGCCAAAAATTGTAAAATCAATAAAAAAATCCTTATTTCGAAAGCTTAGGGTCTTTCAAAGTCAACGATGTTGATATGACTGAAAAGCTCGTCACTAGTGCTTGTTGTGATAGGCAACATGTCCATGCCTATCTGCAACCGTCTTCACGAAAGACTGGCCAGCAACTTAATAAGTTATAATAAATTCATAAATTACAAACTTTTATTATTCTTTTTATTGACGTTTCAGCAACCGCTGCTGCCGTCTATTTAAAGACTGGCCAACAACGATAAAATAGCGACTTTTACGGGGGTACCGCTTCTTGATGCCCTCGTGCGAAAGTTTTCTTAAACCTAGAAAATCGAGACTTGGATCGTTGAAATCTACGTTCAATGCTAAAAATTCCATATGCAGCTTATTTATGCCTATCTCAATTTGTTTCGACGCAATTCGTTCTTGAAATGTGTCTCGCAGCCCGAAATCGCCCAAAAAATCCATAAAAACCCTTATTTTAGCGTTCAAGGTCATCCGATGTCATTGAATTCGGTGGCAATCGAGAGCCAGTTACGACTTCCTATTAGTGATTAATAGTAACCTAAGCCCTATTTCGCACCGTTATTGAGATACAGTGACTTATTGCCCAAAAATCGCAAATTTTCCCTACCCCCTCTCATTTAACGCCCTCGTTCGGTATGACCTCTTTCGGATTTATGGACAAGATTTACGGCTGAAACTAGATTTTTCCAGGCAGCCGATGGTTAAGATTTGGTGATCCTAGCTTGCACCGTTTTTGACAGATCCACCCATGTGCCGGACGGACGGACAGACAGACGGACAGACGGACAGAATTGCTATGGCTAAGACACGCTGAAAGCATAGCTGCTTTCTCGCGTATAACACCAATATGCATAGATTTCAACATGGTCTATGGTGTATTATGCACGTATTTGCAGATCGTGTTAAAACATATGAAAGCAGAGGAAACATTTGCCCTCTCCCTTGATTTTGTTCTTGTCAGAAAATTTTCTAACTTTCCTTCTTGGAAAATAATTTGTCCAAAAAATACGAAACTTGAAGCTAAATACTCCCATATTCGAGAAATGTAGAAAAAAATTAAAATTTTACCGCCCACAATCTTTTCCGTCGGAAATCTGCTGCTGTCTGTCGAAATTAATATGTCTGAAATTTGCAGTGTAAGCTTACGTCAAAAAAATTGCAAATCACCACCCGCTTATTTTTTTATCCTACGACACCGTTGCTGTCCATGCTAAAAGCGTTTTTGCACTACACGCAGTAGGCAGTTGGAACAAGACCACTCGTGTAGCACAGAATTTCACAAACTGCAGTTGGCGTACTTTTGAAATTGAGGCACATTGCGCGCAGATACGCTTCGTCGTAGCTGTCGATGAGAAACAGTTTTCTGAAGACGATGACTTCCCCCGACACGGCATCAGTGCACGCGGACCACGCCTCGTCTCCGTTGTCAAGAAATACCGCCGCCGGGTGACCCCATCGCTTGCGCTGCTGTAGAGCTTCGCTTGCCGCCACGCAGATGGGCATCGGCACACCTAACCATATCAACTTTTTTAACTTTCATTAGGCCTAACTATTATTATTTTCAGGTGATGTGGGTAAATAGTCAAAGCTTCAGTGAACGTTTGTAAGCGTTCACGTCGAGTTTCTTCACGTACTGTGAACTTCGCGATGTTGCATGATAAAAAATATCCAAATCGGCTAATGTTTCACGAACTTATTGTAATAAATAAAAAATAAAAATACTAAATATTTAAATAAATATTTAAATAAATAAATAAATAAATATATATATATATATATATATACACTGTGTCTCAAAAAAAAGCATGTGACTACATTTTTTGCAATAACTGGAACCATGAATGTCCGATTATAATAATTTTTGGCACACTTATTAATGAGACTATATGTCATCGAATGGTGGTTTCATTTCCCAC
>Ga0056128_1001534_pt1 | contig 25993 bp, 19 predicted proteins | sample WorMetLIZISLAND2_FD_71113 | JGI IMG/M metagenome (GOLD analysis project Ga0056128, IMG submission 71113) | Marine gutless worms symbiont microbial communities from Max Planck institute for Marine Microbiology, Germany - Olavius geniculatus... ... | reverse complement strand
GATTTGGGGAGGGGGCTGGGCCTTCTCCCCAGAAATTTTTCGAAAAATTTACGCAAAAATACTGCATTTTGGTGCAAAATTTTTACATGTTTACAGATGCATACAGTCAATAAGGGAGGGGGCGGGCCGCCACAAAATCCGCCACTGGCAGCAGCCGAGAAGCTTCGAGGGCCGAAGCCCACAACACAGCTATCGTTGTAGTTGTAATCTAGCATGCACAGATGTCGACCCGGTGGCGGCATAATACGCGGCCATCCGGTCCGCTTATTTACACATACTCGCCCATTCAATGTTCTGTGCACTTGCAACGCTGGCCTTTGACCTATGAGGATGGAAAATGGAATAGGCCTACACACTTATTCCTGCCATGGGAAACGTTCACACAAATTACGGTTGTGCAGAACTAAGTGAGTAAGTAAATAACTTGCCGTTAATTGCAAGTGTCAATCACACAAGCATTACATGTATGAATACACACTAAAATACAAACACTCAATGTCCGTAGGTCCCTAATATACAGAGTAATAGCTAACAGGTCATAAAGCCTAAAGGTACGAATATACAAAACCTAAAAATCTACCAAGGCCATCTGGAATTCTAGGCGGATGGACAACCGCATATGTTGACAGTGGACCGACACATTTGGCTAGCTATCGATTATATTTATTTATTACTACAAAAGCGTGCGTGGGCTACATATTCGTTGGCGGGGCAGCTGGTTCGTGCAGTGGAGTAGTCAAGAGTGACGTCACGGCATGGCTGGCGACTGACGTGACTGTGTGAGCGCTGGTGAGTGCTACCACCACCACCACGACGCTCATCATCATCACGGCGACCATGGCGTCCTGGTGGGCTGTGAGTTGCCCCGTGACGCGCTGAGTCCACCGAGTAACTGCGCGCGCTCCCCGCCTGCATGTCGCTGGCCGCTCGCAGCACCAACAGACCCAGCTCGTGCGCCATCTGAGCCAACACATTATATTGTTTATTGTCTGTCCAATGCTATGTGAACCAAGGGGTGACAGTACAAGGTCAAATAACAGACATAGGTCAAGGTCAACCGGCCTATTGGGTTTAAACTCTTGGTTGTCATCTACTCAGGCCGCCCCAGGAACATATGGCTCGATCAACTTCGTGGGAACAACAACACTCCACCTGCTGACCTCTGGAGACGAGCCTCGTCACGTGGACACTAGGGTTGACGCTGCGGTGTCGCCGATTACGCGTTAACGACGATGACGAATGACATGGGATTGCAAAATAAAATGAGAAAGTAGATTTATTGTAAGCTTATGAGATGCCGGGTACTGCAATACAAATCAATAGTCAATGCGTAATCAATTTGCAAAGTTTCTGATACATCGTAGAGTCGAGATTAGCAAAGAGCAAAGAGGAAGTAACTGTTTTGAATGGCGTTCAACCACTGCAGTGACACTCTGACCTGTCGCCGTCGTCTGTGTGCGCCGACCGGTCGAGCGTGTCGACGAGATGACGTTGATGTCTTGCTGCTTGTACACACTGCAGGCCTAGTGGCTGCAGCAGCTGCTGCTGCTGGTGGTGGGGGTGCTGGAGGCGTATCTTGAGTCGGCGGTGATGGGGAACACCTGAATCCACACGCCGCCACACACACATCATTATCCGACCAATAGCGGACAGGAATTTCTAAGATCCGCACGTCTCTCGTTAGATGTATGATACCACGTATCAAGTTAACTATCAACACTTTCGTAATGCAAACTGCAAATACCGAGGACAGCTTTCCACGGGCACGAGCTGCGGAATTTGCCCGTTTCCGTGTAATTCTGCAGAATTCGTCAGGCTCTAGGCCTATTAGTTTTGTTTTCCAGTTCATATCCAAGTTTGCTTTCTGACGAAAGTGCCATTCTTTTTAAATCGACTGACTACTTCAGCAATCAGCAAAACTTTACTGTAACACAAAAACATTCTAAGAGTGTAGGCCTACAATAGAGCGAAGAAGTACCGTAGTCGATAATTAGTTACGATCGTTACCGGCACGAGGCGAGGTCAAAGAGCAGGCGTCCGCTGCCGTCTTCGCCGTCGACGCGAATGACTTGGTCTCCGTCGTGCAGAACACAGCTCTCTGGCACGAACTTGAACGCATGACGTTTCCACTCCTTCACCACGTCCGAGTAATTCGAATACTGCTGAGAGTTCGATTCACCGTCTTGTGCAGCTCGTGCTGCCGCTGTATGACGTCAGTAACAGACGCAAACGTTAGAACAGATTGAAAGACGCTAAAATCGCGTTTTTGTGAAAAAGCCTGTGCCTTGATGTCAGGACCTAACAGCGCCGTACAAATTCGTGAGCAAGTTTTAACAAGTTTTTTGAATAACAATTTTTGAATAATTTTTGAATAAATAACAATAACGCATCCGTATTGGCTATTAGCCATTTGTAACGTCGTTTCCTTTTACGACTATCTGTCATGGTGTTTTATTTTGTTGTTACAAGGCTATGATAAAAAAATCCACAAAACATTGCACAATAAAAAGTTTAAAATGTCAAATAAAAAGCAAAAAACGTTCAAAAGGGAAATTACATTTGTAGTTGCAATTTTTAAGGATTGTTGTTTTCTTTTCGCTATCATTGTATCAGGGATGTTAACGAGACCAAAATATGGCGAGAACGAGAACGAAAACAATTGAATGAGGACGAGAACGAGAACGAGACCAAAAATAAATTTGGAGAACGAGAACAGTGAAAGAATGAAATTTTATTAAACATATAATATTTGACATAACCGTCGGCATAAAGTAATTTTATAAACCAACGTGATTATCAACTGATGAAGGGTGAATCAGATGCACAGAGACCACAATTATGCAGTGCATAAATGTGCAGCACCGAGATTAGGCCTACCAGAACCAATCTGAGAGTGAGTCTTAACAGTGTTTTGCCGGTGTAGTCTGTTTACTGCAGATTTGTATTTTATGCGCAATCGTTCATGGACATGAGTTGAATCAATCCATTGGTATGGTTGGATTGAGTTAAACATGAGCGCAGCGAAAACACGTGCTGTCATAAAACAGCATGCGGTGTCTGCAACAACCTACTCTGTTGCGGTCTTTAATAAATACGCAGCGGGTCCAGACAATAAACCTCTGACACAGCTGGTAGTCTGCACTCGTGACGCCACCTGCATGAGCAGCTTCTGTAATTACGTTTCAGTGAGTTTTATTGTAGGTCTAACGGCCACTATTCAGTTTACGATTAGTGATGTCACTTGAGTCCAGAGTTCTATGTCACCACTGCGAGCAATAATAAGTATTTTGCACAGTCGAATTTCGAGACCACGAGACCAAGATGCACGAGAACGAGAACATTGTGATGAGAACGAGAACAATAACAACGAGGCCAAGAACGAGACCATTAAATTTGGTCTCGAGAGCACGTTGGTCTCGAGAACTCAACATCCCTGCATTGACGTATGCGTTAAAAAAGATAGGCCTGTTCAAAACTAAGTGTTTTCAATAACATAAATCAAAACAAACAAAAAATAAAAGTTGATTACAGCTATGGTTATCGTTGTCTGACGGATCATCGCTGCCGTACAGACGGTCGAGCATAGTCGCTATCGAGTCTCGGCAGACATCCGGCTCTGTCTTGAGAAATGCTTCCGCCTTGCCGTAGCTGCTCTTTCCTCGTTCCCTGCTCATATTTCTCGGCTTATCGCCGACCAGACTTTCCTCGTCCCACGACCACGTGTCGTCCGCCACTACTGACTTCCTCACTCGCGACACTCGAGTCGCCATGCGACTTAAGTTGTCTTCGGCGACGTTCTTCGCGTATGTCTGCGTGGACGTAGTGAACATTAGCAAAAATACAATACCGTAGTTCAGAACGCGTTTTATGAAGAAATAGAAACTGCATTTGCAATCTCTGAATTTTAAAAAACGACCCTCAATGCTCTTTCAACTGGTGGAAGATGAGTACTGACTACCATATACTCCATTGCTTCATGATACAGGCTTGCATATTCATCAAATTTCTGTCGTTGACATTACACGAAATGGCCCAAATACACCGTGTCCCATAAGGGGACCCTTACATTATCGATTGTAACTGGAAAATGGATTAACAGATTTTAGTAATTTTTGGCACTGCAGCTCTTCACGAGTCATCGTGCTCGTGACAGAAACGACAATGTCGTCGCTACAGCGGACAGTAATTAAAGATCCGGGTATATTACGGGTGTGTCTGCAGCGTTGAAAGTGACGTGGGCGGGTGACGGTGACAGCGGTGAAGCTCTGCGGACGGTAGCATACGTCTCAGTGTCAGACTGTCGATCACGACGACGTAACGCTGGTCGCACGGTCGAACGCAACGACGAACCTTCCTTTACGGTCGTATGGCTCGTCTTAAGACATACTAGCTCTAATACTGTTCAAGGCTACTTATATACGCTACCCTCCTAATAGTAACTGTATGCGGAATGCAAATGAATCACGATCATATGACGTCATAAACGCCACGGATCGCACAATGACGTAATAGCAAATATATTCCGGTTGAGTAAAGGTGACAAGTCATTACACTCACAGACTTTCAGTAATAACAGTGACTCAGAAGTCAGGCAGACTCCAAATCAAACAGCATCAAAGAACCAGATAATGACAACGTCAAAATCAATAATTTTCATTTTGACAGTGTAACTGAACACGCTGAGCAGACATCACAGTCCTATACGAACAGTTGACAATTGCACATTCACTCGGCTAGCCAGACACTTGACAGAACCAACTAAAGAGCAGAAGAATAAGAAATAGCTAGAAAACTGTACTAACTGAATGCAACCACAACTACTACGATTAATAATAATAATAATACCATATGGTTTAAACAAATTACAACATTATTTGCTAATTTTTGGACGTTTTTGCAACCTCTGTTGAATTATTTGAAACGAAATGACAATTTAGCACATAAATGTTGTAATTTGACAATTTCATATAGCTCATCATCAGGTAATGGTTGCCTATAAAATTCAAAGATGGTAGATGGTACTAGTACTACTGCTAATAATACTTTCAATTTTTGTTAACCTAGTTTTCCAGATATATTACCTTATTTTTTACTTATATCATAACATGTTTCGCATTTAGCAACTTCTATCTAACTGAGTTAACCCAAATCGCTTCCCAAACTCAAAACATGTCACAAAGCAAAACATCTCTCAAACACATATAATGAAACATTTTTTCACTTTTCAATGAAATGTTCAATTAAGAATTACGAAAGACATAAAGAATACATAAACGATTACGAAGAAAAGCAAATTCAGTTTAAAAATCATAAACTACGGTATCCATAAACATGGCACATGTTTTGTTTTGGTAGGTAAACACACAATACAGACAGCATAAAATTTTGTATTCAAAAGCAACAATTTAACAACAATAAATTTTGTTTTCAGCAAATAATCACAACAAAATGTTATCACCACACTAATATTCAAACTATACCAGTCACAACTTTCTTCTAAATATTCATCCAACATACACATTGACAGTTCCTTGTCCGCAGAAAGTTCAAGATATTCAAAAAATATGTCAATTTTCCATTTCTTCCAGTGCCGAAGCAGCACACGTGTTATTTTATGATGAAAATCAGACATATAAAGATCCTGCAACAAAGCAACAACTCCACAGCTCCTCTCAGACCAACAAATGCCTAACACGCAGCATACATGCACAGGACGACCTATTTACAGTCATCACAACACAAAATCTATACAGAAATGCAGCAGTAAGCAGGGCGACCACTTTCCAGCACTGTGAAATAATAAATTAACAAAATTTACTTTACAGGACTATTCCCCCCATACCCACGTTCTGCATGCTGACAGTACACATAAAATACAGAAGTAATATATAGCACGATAACGCAATGCTATGCAATGCACTACCTAAAATACACTGTGTCTGGTAAAAAAAACTGACCCCTAGACATCGTGCAATAAAAATGTCAAATCTGAACGAATTTGATTAAGTTTTGTACACTTAATCCCCAACAAATTCCGGAAGCAGTTGCCAAATTTTGTTGAAAAACATTATTTTTTACCAAAATTATCAGATGTCAAATATCGATAACAAAATTTCTTCGTTACCAATATGGCATTACATAATGCAGTCGCTCAAGCAGAAGTGACGTGTGTTGACGCAATCAAAATAACGTAAACAATTACGAAATGGTGTTTTCTGCAGACAATCATGTTTTAATTCAATTGTTGAGGCAAAAGAAAAGGTATGGTGCTAAAAAGTTTACTGCGGAATTTCCCAGCAGGCCGTGGACACTGTCAGGATTAAACAAACGGTTGCCTAAAACTGGACACTTTACATTTTGAGGCCATCTCACAAAAGCTGCTGTAACTACTGATTGCACAAATAGATTTAATTGAATTTTGGCACTCTGACTGCCAGTAGATGATGCATTGTTGATGTAAAGTTTTGGCAGAATCAGATGTTTGTTAAAGTTATGCAAATTAACACGGGTTTACTTATGTAACACCATATTGCTAACGAAGATATTCTGTTATCGATATTCAACAATTAATAAGTTTGGCAAGAAATAATAATTTTCAACAAAATTTGGCAACTGTTTCAGAAACTTATTGGGGATTAAGTGTATGACACTTTATTCAAATTCGTTCAGATTTGACATTTTTATTGCATGACGTCAAGGGGTCAGTTTTTACCAAACACAGTGCATATTACTACTATGCCACTAAAGACTAAAGGTGAAAAAATTCTTCTGCTTCCGGTTACCACCCACTTCTTCGCCAGACTGCAACTGGAAGTGCAGAAATTTGTTTAAGCCTAATGCAAACCTTAACAACAAACAGTTTTCCCCAACAAGAATTTTTTCCGCAACGGACTTTTCTCTGACAGCTGACATCAAATGTACTGATATTTCCACGTTTTTCAGACAAGTGGTCACCCTGTGTACGAGCAGCATGCAGCAGGTGCAATCAGTCGCACATGTCCATGTCATCGGCTCTGGTTTGAGTGGCCGAGGTGTTTGACAAAACATCAGCCAAGCTTGCGACACTACGACGCTGATAGACAAGCACGTAACCGGCCTTCGTCTACAACGACAACATTTGGCCCAGATTTGCACGCAAAAACAAAAATTTTGCAAATATTTATGTCTTATTTCACTTCACGCGTAACCACATACAAAACTTTTTAGTCACATGTAAAATAAAACTGATAACCCAACCTCCAAAATGCATAAACGATACCACTAGAACAATACGAGGGTACATCAGTAAGTAATGAGAATCAATGTATTAGACTTGAATGTTTTTTACAATCTATATAAATGTATCAGTAAAAAGTACATTTTTTACGAACACATATGGGTTTGTTGCAGATGTGATGCCATTGTAATTTATGACATCACAGCAAATTAAACAGAAATGATTTGGAGTGTTAGCGCGAACAACGTAGAATTAGGCTCGTTGTTGCACGATAATTCTCCACCCTGCAGTCAAATTTAGCAATGTGGTGTTCTGAATCATCTGGCTTTCTGAAAGGGCTAACAAATACGTTTATGAATTTCTTATTTGCAACTACGAATATAGGACAGCTTAGATCTGTGCTTGAGCTAATAATGACGTCACATCAAGATTTAATGTTACCAGTAAAATTTTATCAAAAAGTTAACAGTTTATGACATCTGTTGTGTTGATGAAAGGATTAGCAACATTCTTGATTGGTTACACAAAGGCCCTCAATGTGAGGGGCCCGAGAGTGAGCCCCACACACTCTGCCATAAATCCAGTACTGCAGTTCAGACCCCAAATCTGTGATTGCCCAACAAACTGTCGGCGACTTTGGCTTCATACAACAAGATCACCATGCACACAGTAATGACAAAATCCCCAGTAACTATCGTCATTTTCGATATCTGAAATTTTATCTTTGTGTTGTCCGCTATGCATGATTCAACGTTGTTTGCACTGATGCTGTAAATCATTTCTACTTAATGGTCTATCTGCAACAAACTCATATTTGTTGACGGAAAATGTTCTTTTTACTGTAATATAAATTGTGAAGTGTAATACATTGATTCTCATTACTTATTGATCAACCCCCGTAGTTCAGTTGACGTTGACGTATACTGCCCAGCTTGAGGAATAAGCAACCTGCATATGCTATGCCACTCCAGGAAGGAACAACACCCTTTGCCTTTTAACACCATGTTCGGAAATCCTAAATGAAAATCGTAATTTACAATCAAAAGTTTCAAAACTTTGTGCACTTTTTCAAAATTATGTGTGGTTCCATATTCCAAATCTTCCAGCCAATGTGCATTCTTTTTCAGTTACGTCATTTGCTAATTTTCTGATTGGTTTTACACAGCAAACTACATTAAATACTCGTCGGCTTTTAAGCACAAACTAAGAAGAAATTTTCACCATTTTCAACATAGATGCACAGTATGCACACGAAAACCTGTTGATGAAAAAAGCAGGACTTACAACAACAGCTTCCTCGGCTATCGAGGAAACACTCGAGTCATCAAAGTTGTACCACTGCCCATTTACAGCATTCTTTGCACATGCAGTGTCTGCACATCAACAACGCATGCACACACCAGCACAGTCAGCATGGCCAAATCAAGAAAACCACATTATTTTCTACCGGAAATCAGACAAGAAATTTGAGCTAATGCTCACAAGATGCACGAAAGCTTATAGCAGTTGCTGGCCAACAACAGTAAAATAACAAGGTCAGCTTAACTGATCTTGAGATTGGTCACCCTGAATACAGTGTTTTCACAAGAGAAAGCAGCTACTATCATATAACAGAAACACAATGGAAATTGTAATAAAATTGCACAACTAAACATAACAATAACACTGTTAACTTCGGCACCGGTTAACTTACAGTGTCCTCCTCCCAAGCCGCCGTAGTGATTGGAAACAGCAATCAGATCATAGATGGCTTTCGGCTGCTGTGGCTTGATGACAAACCGGCTCATGTCAAGACCACTTCATCAACGATGACAATAACATGCAAAATAACACCCAATCACTACTAATAATATTGGTTTATGCTTGCAAATAAATTAAACTAGAGACCTATAGTATTATCAAACACAATTGCATTAAAGCTATCAATACTAGTATAGCCGATCTCGACTTTGTTTCGGAAAACCGTGTTTTCAATGCTAAACAAACATACATCAAAATAACTATCCAGATCGATGGTTTCAACATTTATTTTCTTCTGCAGCAGCATAATCTTATACTTTTTTATCATCATGTCATACATTTGTCATTTTAGTTGCTTCTAATTAACCACTCTGTAATAAGTTGCAAAAAAAGCATCTCGACCATATAAAATGGAACAGAAAATCTGACATTATCCGCAGAAGTCTTTCACTTCAAAATAGATGAAATCCCATAAAAGTATGCCATCGGTAATTGAAACTAACAAAGCAACAAGGCATGATTCACAAAATCACCAACCTCTGTTAACGAAACTCCCCAGTTAAACTGCTGACTAACAGTCTGCATGAATTTATTAAATTACAACTTAAATTTAACTCGTTGACATTTCAATAACCACTGCTGCCTTCATCGAAACAATTTCTATTTGCTGTTGTATGGTACTACAGAAGTAGTTCCAACAGAGGCAACAACAGTTGAGAAAAATGCCAAAAGACTGGTAAATAAGGGTAAAAATTTAACGAATTTGTACGGCTTATTAGTGGAGTTTAGTCAATTTTGTATCAGAGCATCTAGTGTACATCATTACCGAATTGGGTAGTCGATGAAAGTGTCGAGTTTATCACGCCAGTAGCGGTTGTAAGAAAATCGCTTCAAATGAATGACAAGAATCTGTGGCAAATCCCACAGATCAAACTTCTTGGTTGCCTGCTGATGCTGCTTGCATGTCGGACAATACCTGAAATAATTGACAATACAGATGACGAGACTGTACAATTCCACATCACAATCGATTAGCACTTAGTCATACTGAAATATCTGTTTCTACAAATAGCCTTTAAAAAGCATAGACAATCACAGCATTGCTTTTATTAGCTTAACCTTTCTAAACCCATGGTTCTTGTTAGCTGGGTTTTATCATAGAAATAGTACCTATTTTACACACCAGTTTTTACTGCAGCAAGTTTCCATTAATATTATTATGTGCTTGTACAAGTAGCTTATGATGCATAAGAGAGAAACTATCCAGCCTGAATGTGCAAATTTAACAGTCTTCTCACGATAGACAGAAAATCTTGACACTGCTGCTATTAAACTAGGATGTACAAAGATTCTGTGCCAAGTTGAATGCATATGCTAAAGAAAGAAGTCATGTAATACCATGGGTCATGTTCGCCAAGTCGTTCCCTGGTCGTGAAGAGGTCGAGGCAATCAGCGAGGTGAATTGCATGCTTCTTCGATGGTGCCATGTACTCCATACTGACATCAACAATGTACTCCTGTGATTCAACATAAACAGCTCAGTCGCATCACCTGCAGCCTAGTTCACTACAGTTCACAAATTCACAACTTTGTAAGCAGGACGGACTGTAAATAAAACTTTAAAAAAGGTGGAAGAATTACGTATAACTAAGTTGTGGCTTTAGGCAAAAACACAGAAAGATCGCACAAAAAATTCTAGAAGTTTTAAAAATTTGGCAACATATATATATAGAATGCAGAAAACAGTCAGACATTAGAAAGAATAAAAACGACAAAGAAAAACGACATCTACTAGTACCAATATTAGTATCTGTTACTCATTCAGTTTTCATCTAACCAGCCACCTTTCCAGTGTTACTCCAGTTAGGCCAACTACAACTTTATATACAACTTTATATACAACACAACAATTTACAACAGAACATTACAGCCAGTGCTAGGCTATTTGGTACAATATAATAATATCTGATATACCTTGGCTTCATTTTCATCGTAGAATTTTGCTCGTTTCTTCGGTGTCCAATCAGCAGACAAATACGTATGACCTGTACAGCAGAGAAGTCACTGCCAGATTAGTGCCAGCACAATGCATTACTACTTCTTGTTCAATCAGCACACTGAGCATTTTCGAAATTATTATCAGTAAATGTGCTATATGAATTACTTACTTCGTTAGTTACTATAATATCTAACATAGGTGTAGGGCTACACAAAAATCAGCAATTCATGCAATTCACCAAAGTCATAAACTTTGGCATTTGCTATGAATGTTCACACATGCTGCATTTTTGCATAAAAATACATCAATTTCTATGTTAAACATTAGAGGCTAAACCTTAAACAGCGGCTTTTACTTTGTGAGATATTGCTCACGACGGAAACATTTCACCATAGCATACCTACATGCACCTACTGTCCACTGTATCTAACAGATCTTGACGATAAAGTTTACTCGCTGTCAAAATCTATCGATTTTACATCATCAGAAAAGTGCATGCACTGAACCCATCGTCCACTTTATTCAACAGATCTCTAATATGAGATTCACTCACCATCGAAATCTATCAGTTTCCCATCGTCAACAAGCTGGCTGGTTTCGGTGCTGCCGTATGAGTTGACGGACTGAAGAGTGAAAAGTCGTCGGCGTGGTGCAGTAGATGCTGCTGCTGCTGCTGCTGTGTTAATGCTTGGACCAGCACAAGTCACATCATCCTCCTCGTTCATCATTGCGGCACCATCATCTCCAATGCCGTTCTCACTACGACCACCATCTATGACACACGGCAACAATAAGTGAGTGAGTGAGGTTTACTGGTTACTCAAAGATGATCACTCAGACATTAACGTTATAGATTACAGGTCATTTCCAACACGATCAGCCATCACTTGCACTGGTATTCACAACAACAGCAGAAAATGACACAAACCAGCATAAGAATGATAATAATACGAATACGACTACGACAATAAACTACCTGCATATGCATATACACAAACATAGTACTAATTAACAGAAGATCACAAACGCACAATCTAACTACAGCAATACAAACTAAAATTATGCTTTAAGCACCATTTACACTACAAAACCAGGAAACGGATCTGGCCTATTCCTCCATCACCCAGGACCCGCACTGGGCACAACAACAATAATTAACAGCAGTAGTAATAGTAGTAGTAATGACCACAGTAATGACAGTGACAACAAAAACAACAACAAAACTTAACGCACAGCATCAGCTCTGCATGCTTCCATGGACTTGTAGAGAAAGTAACTGAATGCAAACTAAACCACTGGAAATTACTTTTTTGTCTCTGCCAAAGTGGAGCCATCTGCTCCGATACAAAATACAAACCAAGCTACTTTGCCTCATCTACTGAAGCATTTCCGACACTACAAGCAATCCGATACCTGAAGTGTTGAGTGAGCTGTCAGAGCTTTTCTGTGAAGAGGACATCGACATGGCATCATACTCGGTCTCATCAGGCACTTTCACATATCGACTACAGACACATAGCACAGTGCACCTGCATGATACTCATAACATCTACATCTACTGCTGTTGATGTGACACGCTTATCGGGCAATGCCCATACAAAAAAATAACCAAAACATATGCAAAACTACAAGTTTGAGTAATTCTTGCCCTCATATCCTTTTTTTCATCCGTCCTTTCTTCTGAGTAATAGTTGACAGCCATTTCATGGGTATGCTGGGCAGCAAGTATAGGCAGGTGTCTCTGCTATCCCAACCCAACCAACAGAACATTTGACACCTACCTATAGATCATACTCATTCTTATCAGCCACTCTGACATACAGAATGTAGTCAACATGCACAAAAACCAGGACTAAAAAAACTAACAATTAATCACACAATAATTGTAAAAAAAATCCTGTACAATGATATAAAATCAAAGAAAAAATCCTAATTGCCACCTATACATTGAGCATCCAACCTATCCACAAAATTTCATCAAAATATGTTTGGTAACTGTCCAAGTTATCTTGGGTTCAAACAAACGGACCCAAAGAACAAACAACTCAGCAGAGATGATGATGATGATGACAGTGGTAATACTCACACAAGATGAGCAAGAACACAGTGGTACAACATGTTGTAGCAACAGTTGTTTCTCGGCACGGACGCAAGGATTGGCAGTCCAAACAACTGAGTGTACCCGGAGCTATAGACAGCACGATTCTCCCTGCCACAGCCATCAACAATATAACAACTAAATGTACCTAGGACTAGAGACAGCATGATTCACTCTAGGTACCAAATATTCTAATAAGTTATAATAAATTCATCAAATTACAACCTTTTATTATTGTTTTTGTTGACGTTTTAACAACCGTTGCTGCCTTCGTCGGAATTTGATGAATTTATTACAACTTATTAAGTTATGTTTCAACCTATGAGTCTATTCGAAGACACCAAATATTCTATTTGTATTCTATTCGATCTAAATAGTAGGCCGAATAGTGTATTCATACTCGGCCGAATAGCAATAATAAGCACTGCACCATCAACGCTTGTTGTTCCTGCATTTAGCCTTATACAGTTAATGTCTGAGCAGCATAATGTCCACGCGTAATGCATTATGGCTTTTCTTAATCATTCAGTTTGCTCACTGTCAAGTGTCTGTTGTGAATCACTGTCATGTTTCATTACTGTAATTTTTAGTGTCATTCGTTTAAAATCAACACACAATACAAAATGTCTGGTTTGGAAATTTTTCAAATGTTCAATTTGGAAATTTTTCACTGCATCGTGACGAAACCAATACATTGTGCAGTGTGTTTAAACTGGCATCAACCACTCGTATTCTATTCATATTCACAACCAGGTAACAAGTGGCTTGGATGCTGGACTTACAATCAAAAGATCATGAGTTCAAGTCCTAGTTGAGTTGCTATCAGATGCTAGAATGTGGACAAGTAAACCATCTCGATATATAACTAACAACAATGTCAACTCAGCTTCGCATCCCTCTGAGGTAGATAAACGGAATACTGGCCTGCTTGGCTGCCAAAATTAAGGCATTCACCTATGTCGGGTGGCAGAGCTGCGTGATCTCACATGGTGGGGATAGCAGAGACTGTAGCATAACGCCCCAACGTCAGCATATGAGATGGTTCAGCTCCGGAAATTGATCTTGTTGTATATTATGCATATGACCCTAGATACAGTAAGATAAGGTGAATGTAACCTAAGCTACGAAGCAGTGTGGATAACGTACGTGACTTCTCTCATGTACACAGGAATAACAATGGTGTCAGGGTCATCAGCTGAATTGATGGGAACCTCGAACCTGTGCAACATACACTAAAAATCACCACCCACGATACACATGACAGTGAATGTATTAAAGTAAGGTAACGGTGCCATACCCTTACTGGGGCATAGGTGGGGTGCTCATCTCCCACTCTATGGCTGTTGAGCCCGTAAATGGATAGACCGCTGAGTCCGTGACGCATGGCGAGTGCGATGCCAGACCTATGGTTATCTTCCCAGCCGCAGAGTGTCACCACCCTTTGGCCGGTACCAAATTATACTGCTTGGTGAACAGAGACACGTGTGTGTAAACAACTCGTCCAAGGTTGTTACGAGGCAGTGGACCAGGCAGGAATCAAACCTGCAACCTCAAAGTCACCAGTTACAGCACCAAGCCACAATAAATAAATGCACCGCAGATGCTAAATCACTGCTACTCTTCCTAGCACCATTACTGAGTTTCCATATGGGCTGCTAGTAAACGTTTTCCTATGACATAAGCCATAACACAACCCAAAAAGTTTCAAGTATTGGGCACTAAATAGTTAGCAAAGCAAGAAAAAAAATGGTTGCATTCCAACAGCCCATGGGGACTGCCATCAACAACTGTTTTGAACGTTGGACGAAGCTTTTCTTAATGCAGCAAGACAACACAGAAAGACTAGTTTATACAAATATACACAGCTATGAAATGAAAAACTCACTGTTCGATTAATTAACTAAATAATTATATGAAGCTGAAAGTAAAGGAAAATTAAACTCTGCTGTTGCGATGCTTACACATAAATGTCGTCTCGTTCCGTGATGTGGGTGACACTTTCCGACATCATGAATACTTTGTGAAAACGATGATTATAAACGTCAATCACAACAAGCTGTAAAAATGCATCAACAAGATTATCATCATCATCATCAAAAAATTTTTTCATTGCATCAAAAATTCAGCAGAATCGAACCAGTGTTAAAGATCGGCTGTCGTTACAGATGAAACAAGAATCACTGCTACCAATTTTCTTTACTTAACAAGGATCAACACACAACACATGTAAATGTCGACTAAAAACTCAAATATTATTCTACTCGATGCAACACTGACAGCAAGATATCAAAAATTTCTATTACCATAATGGGCACACAATACAGCAGTAATAGTTATTTATATTTAGCCAGAGAAAAATGATTGCACATAACACAGACAGCATATGTAAACTGTACAACTACAACAAGAGAAATAACTGTTTTGAGCTTACAATCAAAAGGTGGTGCACAGCAGAAAAGGCTAATAAAACATCAAGAAACATGCATTTCCACAGAACAATATGAAAACAGGCAAATAAAAATACACTTTACCTTATCAGGTGCAACTTTCAACAAACTTGACACCGCTGTACATAAATCTTGTATCGAACCCATTTTCGGTACTGTAATTTTACACTGCAATAAATCATAAGACAAGATTGCTAGAAGTAATGAAAACAGTATACTTACAAAATAATACAAATATCTACATAGACTAAAACATGCTGGAGAGAAAATCATATTCATTGGCAACTTAAACCAGAAAAGTTGCAATATATCTGCCAGAATAGTGCTTCATGTTCGGTGGGCAGTGTGACACATAATGCTCCACTCTAAAATTTCCCCAGTTCACTTTAGGTTAAAGTAACTCTGTGAAAATGACTGGAAATGAAGAGCAGTAGTTGCAGCAGCTTATTGGCACAGCTATGGAAAGTAATCTTGCAAACTTCACGAACAGTTTGCCAACTCTCCGCAACACGTTCCTCACGTGGAATAATTTTCTCCCAAATGCAGCTCCAGATCTAATCACAGCCACATTTAAGAATGTGCAATTGTGCACATGCACAAATCGGGCTATGAACAGATTTTTAAAACAAAGACACAATACTAAATTTCATGTCACACTAATCCATCCATCACAGAATGACACCTGACGTATCCTAAGTCGTGGATCCAGTGGCACAAAGTATATGATCATCTGACGTTCCTTCTTGACCGGCAACGGCAGCGACAGGTAACAGAATGGGTCAAACTTGATCGAGACTTTAGCGCAGTCGGGGCAGACCAGAGTTGATTTGAGCAGACCGTGAAATGTGTCTACAATCACTGAGTCATTGCGCAGCCGATAGTCACGCCATGTCTCAACCGCTACCACCTGGCAACATACAGTTACAGGCTTACAGCTAACTAGAAGCAAATACTGGAGAAGCAGTAAGAGATCTCAAACCTCCGTTGAATGGTGCTGCCACTTGGTAAACACAACAGACTTAATGCACTTCTTCTTCTTATGGCATACTCATCCACAGCGTAGCCGTGTCCACGACGTGGCGCCAGTCCGCCCGCCCAGAAGCTTTTCTCCACGCAGAAGAAAGACCAATGTTATTAATGCACTGCTACAGTTTATATAATATGATCATGATCAGATTCAGCAACATTGGATCAAGATGCAAAAACCATGCAAAAACTGAGCAACTAATCCTTAGTCCACTATCCATACAGTGTAAAATGTCATAAATATTTCTTCATAATCTACTGATAGCCTAAGATATGCTGCACCGCAGTGTGTCAGTTTATGCCACATCTCCATCAAAATATAAAGATGTGGCAACTTGAACAAAAATTTCCACAATCTCCATTCATCACTTTTTGATTCATTTTATTTGGATAATGAATGGACAGGCCAAAAAATGGCAAATTCTCGGTAGAGGTAAATATACAGGGTGTGCCAAAAAATAATCCAACTTGTTTTTGTCAGAACTTCGTCAAATCTCCACCAAATTTTTTGGCACACAAGTAGCCAAGATGATGAAAATATGTGAGGTACACTCACTGTCCATCTCACCCAATTTATGTCAACACACTACCGCGTTAAAGGCAGATGCTCTAAGCTGTTCCATAATGCTTAGTTGTTGTCACCATAAAAGTTCTAATGACTTAATTAGGCACACAATAAACTAAAGTGTAAGTTACTTAGCAGAATTATCAGTATGTGTAACAACTTGCTTCCAAATTATCAGTTCATGTTCAAGGTGTACACAATGGCTTAGAGGTGACGCCACGGCTGATAACGGCAGTAACGTTCAACTGATCAAACTGCACAACACTCGTTCATGGATTAAATGTGTTTTGAGCTCATTAGTCAGCCATTTTGTTGTCTGCTACTTTCAGCATAAAATATTTAATACCACAAAATTACTAAATCACGTGAGGCCTTCTGTCAAACTGATAATGAAAAGATGAACAATCTGATGCTGATATTCACCCATGTAATGTAACAACTTGGAGCATCTACATTTTACATGGTGGTGCACTAACATAAATTGGGTGAGGTGGACATCGAGTGTACCGCACATATTTCTATTGTCTTGGCTATCTGTGTGTCAAAAATTATCAAATTTTTGGAGATTTTATGAAGTTCTGACAAAAACAAGTTGGGTCCTTTTTGGCACACCCTGTATTTCACATAATACACAAGCATGCACTAGAACAAATGCCAGTAGTAGCAAAATTATCACACACTCATCCAACACCAAACACATTGTCCATCACAGCTGAGAAATAAGCTCAGTCTACAGTAAATTATGCAGCTGCCCTCTTACACTTGCGTAACACACTTACACCGTGATGAAACATAAAACATAATACAACTTTAACAGTTTATTGCAGACATATCATCGGCTGACCTCATCTGGTCGGTTGTCAGCCTCTTTGACCTCGATGTACGGCTTATTGCGGATACGATTGAGATCTTCATGCAGACCATCGAGTAAGAAAGCCATCAGTTCCTGTGAGTCTTGCTGCTGGTAGCCAGAGAACTCCGGCTTGAAACGACCTACTGCCACCTGAACAATACATGCCACGGGCTACCCAGTGAATGCCTAATATGGCTGATTGGGGCAGTAGTATGCCTGCTAGGTGCATCATGTGCCCAACTAGCACCGGCAACAAATGGCCGCATAATGTGCTGCATACGCGACATTGGCTGGGGCCAATCTGCTGCGACTTCCGAAATTGTAAAGTACTTCCAATCATGGATAAGCAGTGCCACAACAAGTACCTGACATATTTTTGCCACCTTCGTAACTAAGTAAGCAAAGACCATATATGCAGCTCAGTTTCAAAACCCTGTACCATTTTGTATGATATGGAGTTCAGGGGGCAGGGAGAAGGTGACTGTGAAAATCCGAAATTTTATAGCACAGATCCACTGCTGCACTGAGGTTACAATCCTGGACACTAACTGTATACAAATGAAATATGGCTACCAGTACAGCATAACAATGTTTATAACATAATGAGTCAGTCTGTCACACTGAAAAATGCAAAATGTCCACACTGCTACTGTGCTACTCAACATTAGTGCCACAACAGCAACAACCTGCTAACAGCAAACAGTTGTCTCTGAAAAAAACTTTGCAATGACAATTTCCAATACTTCCATGAATTCAGACCGATTTCTTGACAGCTTTTGGATATCATGACATCACCAAGTTTGGTTTTCCAGACAATTTGTTGGTCAACGCTGTCCGACTTAATTCAAACTAATGAAAGAAAAACCTTAAAGTTTCGCGGGACGGCACAGGTGTTCCTGCCTGACCACATGGACTGGATAAGAGCAGCATACGTTGTGGCTATCTCTCCCCGCATGCCAAGAGGATTCTTAGTGTTGAGTTCCTCACGCCACTGGTCCGACAGCATGTACTCCGTCAGTGGTGATACATTGCTCATACACTGCACAAAGATACAGAAAGGAGTCATTATTCATTGTTATACCTCGACACAAAATACCTGCACAAGATTTGTCCAAATCATGTCATGTGACAATGCACAAATGTGCCATAGTCACCTCCTCAGCAACAATGCACTGACATAGTGCCCTCCAATCCTCCATGGAGGCAGTATATTAACAATAGTGCCCTCACAGAAAGCACTATTTGATTGGCATCATCATCACGCCAACACCGGTCACACCTCATTAACATTCAAGATGTCTATGACCACGCCAACACCAAATTTATGTATTGTGGCTTAATGATACGTCATCATGTTCTATAAGCATCTATTGTGGCTAAACAGTACACTGAGTACATCATGCATTATCAACAGACAACCATGTTTACTTTATTCGAAGAGAATGCAACATACCACAAATTTTGCATTGAGACAGTGAATTATAACAAAACACAGACTGGCGTCTCGATCATTATTAAGAATATTTTCCCCTTAGTTCGTAACATGTTGCCCTTGATCGAAAATGTTGCCCTCGATCTTCGATCTCGGGCAACATATTACAAACTTCAGGTAAAAAATTTGCAATAATGACTTCGACGCCAGTCACTATTTGTATACTGTTTCACTCGTTAAATATAGTTATCATCATCATCGTCCATGCTAGACATTAAACAGATTAAGTTCAATGGCTTTCTACAAAGCATTTATTTGCCAGCTCACGTATCAATGTCTCGCTTTGTTTATGTTTATAGGAGGAGAGGGAATAGGTCACAAAACTAATGACAGTTATGAAAATAATGCTAAGACACAAAGTGCGGTAATTTATGGACACCCGGAAAATTGCAAGCACTATGCACCTCACACAGTATGCTGTGCACAACAATATATGTATGCAGCCAGAAGATCACGAGCAAAGAAATGTATCAACTGTGTGCCTTGGTTCTGCCACAAGTGAAATCTTATTAAATTACAACAACTATTTCTAAAATTTCCAAATATCAATCGACTGTTGTCTGCACTGAACTCACTAAGAACAGAATGCATTCAAACTAGCCTGAAGCGCAGAGTTCATGAAGCATGTGTTGCCAAGATTGCTCAGACCGCACAGCCCGGCACGCGAGTTGTCTCGTATGTTGATGCTGACGTTTGAGTCCGCCATGCCATCACGCAAACTGCTGCTAGAGCCAGAACTGATCGAAGATACATCATTCCGATTGGACAGATTGTCTCCAAATACTCTGCAATTTCACAGAATTCGAGATTTTCATCACCAAAAATGCTGAAGATACCTCGCTGAAGACACAGCTCAGTACCATTAGCTGATGCCAACCTGAGATAGTATTTCATACCTCTGAGCAAGAACCAGCTCAGGCATGTCAAGTAGCAAACTTTAACCGTTCTTCACTTCTACTACGAGCTATACAATAGGCTAGCAACAATGACTCAGGAAGATATCCACTCTGCCACATCCACTGTTGCCTTCTTTAGAACCATTTCTTTTCATGCTGCAAATGGAGATCCTTACAAGAACATAACGATAGCTGAAACATCAACGAGTTAACTGATAATCGCTGTAATTTGATAAATTCACACAGCTTCTTGAGAGCACTGTTCCAGGGCACAACAGAAGAGAGAATGTCAGACAAAGCAACAAGATGACAAAAGTGCCTATGAAAGCTAAGTGTTATCAAGACACCAAGCAAGATCTACAAAACACGAAGACAGATGCTAACGACAGACGCAGCTAGCGGAAGAAAATGTCATAAACCTGTCACCTGGCAGACAACCAAAAAACAAAACAAAACAGAAAATTTTGCTTACAACATTAAACTAACCTTGGTTGCCTTGAACCAGAGCTGTTGGCTGGTTTCTTTTCCCGTATGACAAGATGCTGACCGGAGTAGATGCCGGCATCATCCAGCGTAACGTTCAGATTGTTGAGTGTTTCAGACACTGGCATTGGATAATTACACTCCAGAACCACTTCAACGCTGTCATCAATGTTGAACAGCCGCCGCATCTCAGCAACGACATGCTCTAACATACACAACCAGCACCACCATCTAGTCGGTCACTTGTTAACACAGCAGACAAAAAAGCCCAGCTAACGCAAAGGGGAATGTGCAACAGCGGTGCATGTTTGATGGCCCAGTGTGAACAAAATCTAAGCTCACCAATCCCAGCAACGATGTTTCATTTACAAGAGGGTGCCAGATGGCGCAACCAGTTTCGCGGAGCCGTATTGGGTGAAAATCACAAATTTTCCCTACCCCCTGTCATTTAGCGCCCTCGCTCGGGATGACCCTTTTGGAATTTATGGAAAAGCTTCACGGATCCTGAAACTAGAGTCTTCCAGGCAGCTGACAGTGAAAAATTGGTGACTATAGCTTGTACCATTTATGACTGATCCACACGTGTGACAAACAGATGGAAGGACAGACGGACGGACAGAATTACGATGGCTAAGATGCACTAAAGCAGTAGCTGCTGTCACGTGTAAGAATCAATAAAAAATAAAGAACTGACTTAAGTGACATGTGGCCTACAAGCTACATAAAATCCAACAGCAACTGCAGTACTCACTACATAAAATGAGTAATAAAAAACGAAACAAAAAATCAGGTTTAATATCCTAGCAAAAGCAGCTGTTTCAAGCTTTTTGTTGAAAGATGCAGTGTCAATAAAAGCATTCTAACTTCTGTGTAGCTTGCATAACATAGGAGAATGTGCTTTGTCTGAATTTCATACTAACCAGACTATATAACAAGCACACTATTAGTTATTGATAACAAAATATAACAATAAACTGACCTAAGGTATCAACATGGCTAAATTGTTGAACAACTGGCTTTTGTAAGTCTTTTGAATGGCACAAATTCAAATCACACAGATACACTTCCACTTTGCACATTTTGCTCAGTCCCTGCTTGATAACACGCCTTGACAAGGGCTCCTGTAATTATGCACAATATCAGTTCCCAATCAAACAGCCTAACATTAGACTTTAGCTGTAGGTATGTACCATTTTATGAAGCAAGAGTCTAATTAATAAAAATCTATATGCTGACTTGAAAAAACTCAGAAAAAATCAGATTGATAAACTTGCATCTCTAAAATAAACAATTCACAGATGAAAATTGGGAAAAAAAACTTACTAATAATTAAGTTTCTGACTAAAAAACTTAGAAAACTGTTATAATTTCAACTTCTTAGTAAGTTCTTTTTTTTGTAAATTGAACCAAAGGTCCATTGTAATTTTCACCATTCAGAACACAGACAATCACAGCAATAACAAATTGCATTGCGTGCTGCATGTACGAAGTGCTACAGAGTGCAGATGCCTTGAACAACACACAGAACTAGAAAGAATCAGATATCTCAAACTTTCACCAAGAATAGTGACGTCACCTGGTGAATAAAAAAAACTTAATTCATCTCCTATCTCCCGATGGTACAGAATCATGGATAGATCCAAGTACAGTACCTGGCCACTTTGCAGTGAATACCAATTGATCAGCTTTGTCCAAGCATCTTCCGGAACCAGCACAAAATCAATGTTCTCCGACATCTGAGGTTTTGGTATATGTGTCCCATCTAAATAACATAAAGCCAAGGAACTTCAAACAGAGGAACAACATGAAAACAAAATATACAACTGTAACCATGCAAAGCCAACTCAATGCACACACACTACCAAATAATACAAGAAAGCCCAGAAAGCTAGAGGCTATACAGTTCCTGTTGCAGTACTGACCTTGAAGATCCAAAGTCGATGATTTTAATAACATTTGAAAGAGCGTATGTGATTTCCTATTATTGACCAATAGCAACCTCACCGTTTTTTGAGACACAGTGTAATTACATTAAATGTTCATAATCCATGCTCATTTATAAGTTAACTAAAAACAAGCTCACTTAGCTTGATCTCTCTCACACATACAACTACAATGAAACACACAGACCTACATGCTGTTTTAAAAAAAATGACTGACACCACTGTTACACAGGTCTTCTTTGACCACCTTGTCTGTCCAATTCTCACACCTCTGTTATCAATCATACTTCACTATATCCATATACACAACATAAGTTAGTACAATAGAAACTAACTCCTGACTTGATTGGTAAAAATTGAAGACAATAATAAAATATAATATTAATAACTTGAGTCTATATGCATGGCTATCTATGGACATGGATAAATGCTGCAAATACTTATCGTGAGAAATTATGGAACTTTTGTTCCCACGTACTTTTGCTCCCAAGAAGGAAAGTTCCATAGATGAAATTTTCGCTCCTGGAACTTTCGCACCCGCAGCCAAAGTAACGGCGTTTCACTCCCCAATACAAATTATGATTATTTAATTGATAAACTAATGGTACTAAGGCATTATAGCTTGTTTGTATCTTTGTACAGCTTCATTGTAGTAAAAAATGGCAGGTTCTAGCAAATTATTTCATTAATTTTTTTATCTGAAATTTATCGAGTTCCATAAATTCTTCTTCAAATTATATTTCTTTATAAATTCTTTTTTTAAATTACATTTTTCGTCAAGTTCTTACCATTATTTTGAACTCTAACTCTTCTCTAAACCTTAGACCCATTTTTAGTCTTTTGGAAAACCTTAATAGGCTTGCTGTAGCACATCTTCCCTAGTGACAGCTCACGCTGACCAATGAGAACGCAGCCGTGATCGTAGGCAATCGGTGGCCACGATCGCTGCCGACGTTCATCTATGATCACGAATTCGCGATTCGCGTCTTAGTGTTGTCACAAACTTAACGTGATTTGCTTCAGAAAAATGCTTCAGAGGGGTAGCAATAATTGCTGAATCGGCGCTTCCTGGCATAGACATTCTATACATATCTACCGCTAAATTGCTTTAAAACTGAATAAGCTGCAGAATATGAATACATTATTACAAAAAAAACATTAATTATGACAGCAAAGAGATAAAAGTGACACAGCAAGTATGCTCCATCGGCGCCAATTCAACAATTAGTGCTACCGCTTCAGAGCAGTGTCAAATGTATCCCAGTCGTTAAATTTTGCACCTAATTCTATGGAAGCCATATCGCAAACAAAAACTAGATTAACTACACAAAATGAATGTAAACAAAACCAAACTTTCTCGTTCGAAATACGCCACGCCCATCGATGTTCTAAACCATGCTCCGATTGGTCAATAGCAACAGAGCACGTGATCATAGGCAATCGGTGACGCGATCACGAATTCACGATCATAGACACTGTGTTATCAAAATAACAAGAATAAACGGAGAAAACGGCAAACTAACCAAAGCAAACTAACTATAGTGTCGTAATTTAACAACACTTACGACAGTCCATAGTTAATTTTAAAGTTCGCTGACACATTTTAGTATCTACGTAAAACAAGCTGCCTTGCTGAACATGTACGTCTTGTTTTGTGCTTGTATCAGATTTACATACTTATCATTTTAAAAATATTGATATCGCGATATTTTCAAAACATCGTATCAATATCGTATCGAAATTGAAATCCTGATATCGAATCATCACTAGCTCTCAAGCAAGTGACTCTCATGGCAACTTCCGGTTGGCTTTTATTCTGTGTGTGCTGGCGTTGTTTTAAAATACGTTTTATTATTAACTGAATGGCCTTCGTCGCTATAGCTCATTGTGCCATTTTACCGGTGATCCTTATCAAGGTATTTGTCGTCATAATTTGTGAATAAAACACCGTTTGCAACCGCGCCATGACGTCTGATTTATCTGTTGATAGAAATATACGGGCGGCCGTTGGCGGAGTTCGTATAGATAGAACTTCGCTTACACCGTAGGCTAGACTGTTCCAATCTCTGACTGCACTGTAGAAGAATCATACCTTTAATAATAAAGGAATTGTCAACAGGACCAGGATTTGCCGAGCGGTCACCAACAAAACCAGTATTCCAGTCATCATATCCCACATACCTCTTCCACTTACTGAACCATTTAGCGTCCAGCAAATACCTGTAACATAATGAAACGCAATTAGTCTGGTATATTATACGACGGAACTCATACACGGTAGTTCGACTTTTAACTCAAAAATAATGTCACATTTTACCAATGACAATTATGAAACACGTCATCAAAAATGACAAGCGTACCATGCAGCTCCTTCGACCAGTTCTGTATCCAAAAGTTCTTTAATTTCCTGTTTTTGTCTCTCAAACTCCACCACATCAACCCTACCACCATGTACCGGAGCCGACGCCATCTTTCAGTTACTATGCAGTTACACGTTGTCAAGTATGGAGACTATAGCATAATTATAGCCCAAGGCAGCAACGTAATCGAAAGCACTGAAAAAGAGAAAGACCTTGACAAGACATTACAAGAGATCTGAAGTCCCAGGAACAATGTGTGCAGTCTGCAAGAAAGCCCAGTCAGTTCTTGGAATGGTGAAGCGACACTTTTAAGTTGTAAATAAAGAAGATTGTATAAAACATATGTACGACCACATCTAGAATATTGTGTGCAGGTATGGTCGCCACACTTCAAAAAAGACATTGAATGTTTGGAAACAGTTCAACGAAGAGCAACGAAGCTGGTCAAAAGATTGAAGAGGAAACCATATGAGGAACGACTGAAGTCTTTGGGACTGTACTCACTAAGCAGGGCCACCGGGAATTCCCGTTCGGAAAGCTAAAAATTCCCCCCCGCTACTACACAAAATTCCCGAAAATTCCCGGTGATCCCATAACGTCTTATAGGCCCCCTATGGGGTCTCAAAGTACGCTGAATGAGGCGTTTGATAGAGGAATGGAGAAAGACAGAGAGAGAGAGATTGCCCAGTAAAAACAGAATAACAAATAAATCAATTAATCAATTCAATGGCAGGCTGCCGGAGAAGGGAAAAGCAGCCCATCAATGTTGGCCGCCTACGGTAGGTAAATTAAGGTAACCTGGTGCATGGTAACTGGTAAGATAAACCTGCGCGTAATAGTATGTGACGAATCACCCGCGGCCGCCGTTGCTCTTG
>Ga0056128_1001532_pt1 | contig 25999 bp, 10 predicted proteins | sample WorMetLIZISLAND2_FD_71113 | JGI IMG/M metagenome (GOLD analysis project Ga0056128, IMG submission 71113) | Marine gutless worms symbiont microbial communities from Max Planck institute for Marine Microbiology, Germany - Olavius geniculatus... ... | reverse complement strand
AAAGCATCAGACGTGATTATATCACCGTCATTGCTCATCAATGCTGGAACAGACTGTCTGTGTCGAACACGCTGATTTATATACTTATAAAAAACACCAAGATTGTTAGCCTGTATAACTGTATACCACGAATATCACAGGAACCGGTCAAGATGTCGACAACGGGACACGAACTTGATCGAGACCAATCCTTCCTGCATTTGACAAAAAATTGGTGAACTTTGATCCACTAACAAAAAAATATAGGCGCAGATTTTGACCCACCATAAGTTGACAATGCTCGTTCTGAGTATGCTAATGCATTTGAGTTCGGGCCATGTGACTTTGCTACGAGGAAAATTTCAACCCCTTAAATGTTCCTCCTAGCCGGACTTATGGCGCCGAGCGGCCTCACGTTATGCTCTACTACCCGAAATTTCTAGTTTTAATTTAAAATGTGTTATACATCACAAGTGCTGGATGGATTCAAGTTAGTTCTAGTTTTGTTTGCATTTAAGCCAGTGTCTGTAAGCTAACACGTAATAGGCCTACGTGACAGATGAAAACTGTTAGTTACGGACAGCAAATAATGGGATGAATGACTTTAGAAATCTGTAAGTTGTTCAAATGTTCATCCTATTATCGTCTACAACTGAATAAAGGATAGCTAGTGTTGCATTATTCCAATGCTAATACTGTACGCTTGAAATAAAAGAAAAAAGGACGTTTTAATTGTACAAAAGAAAACAATTGCTTTAGCTTATTTCGTTTGGCCTGTGCGTTAGTCGTCATCGGGTAAATTAATCTAATTTTCTTACGCGGCCGCCGCTTCGCTGCAGGCTGGAAACATCATAGGAACTTCGCTTGTAAGCCTTGAGATATTATAGGGGCCTACGTACATGCTTTTGGTTGAACATTTTAAAGCGCATCCGGCTTAGCCTGCAGTTCCAGCAGATTTCCAAAGTAGACCATTAGCTGACGAAACTAAAATCACCTTTAGTGTAAGTACTGCAAAAATGCGTGCCGCGAATGTTCACCAGTCATGTGAGATCCGCAGCGAACGGAAATGTAAGTCTGTTGGTATAGTACCTACGTAGCGTGTTCTATAGATCTGTGTATGGGTAAATGAAATCAATGAATCGTCATTGGAGAGAGTGTTAGATCGCGCTGAACTCAAGAGGTCCGAGGACTGGTAAGATCACCCACGCAGTAGCCTCGTGCCAATTGCCCACCCTGAATTTTGGCTGTCGGAAAATTTCCTTCTGGTCGGCAAATTTTCGTCCAAAATGCAGAATTTGGGGCTGTAACCCCCATTTTGTGAAATTTAGGGCCCCATTGGAAATTGAGCACCCATAATTTCCTCTCTTTGCAGCTGTCTGTCGAATTCTGTCTGAAATTTTCAGCTTCCTGTCCGATTACATGTAGGCCTACTTTTTTAATTCACGACGCCGCTGCTCCACCTTACGGCAATAATAAATCAATAATAATTAAAATATTCTAGCAGATTCTAGCTCACCGTAGGCTACATGACGCCAGTATTTGAATAGAAACTTAAGATGCGGGTCTTGCACTCTTGAGCTGGTAGCATACAGGCAACGGGACTTGAAACAAGCAAAAGAAAATACACGAAACACCGCAACTAATCATAAACAAGAAAGCCCAGCTGTCGCTAGGGAAGACGCGTTACAGCCTATAGGCTTACAGTTCGCGTTGCAGTACTGACCTTCAGGGTCATCCAAGGTCGATGATTTTCATTTCGTCTGAAAGGGCGTATGCGATTTCCTATTAGTGATAAATTGCAACCTTGACCCTATCTCGCACCATTTCCGAGATATGGCCAGTTTTTTTCCGTTGAAAAACGCACATTTTTCTTATCCCCTCTATTTAGCCCAAAATTTGAAGATATTTCTCTTGCATTGCATCTTTTAAATTTTGTATGCTAAGAGCCTAATTATAAAGAGCTAATTATACGTGTAAAAGTTTTTCCCTAAGACAACCGTACAATAATAGACGCCTGCAGCATAGATGTAATGGGTTAAAAAAACTCCCATTAGTTAAACCTTTAAAAGCATGCAAAGACGCACACATAAATTTAAGACCAAACTTAGATCTAGCCGCATTGCTCAGATTATTTGTTCATGTAACGACGTTCCGTCTTCAAAGTATGCTCACTGCTCACGACCTGCGAGGTTTGCACAAAAATGTTTTGCAACTTTTTTCTTTTGCACGTGTAACCACGGTTTTAGATGGACAACGAGCTTTATAATCACCAGTAGGTTAGCACGTGTAATCTTAACACTGCGTGTCGTGGTAGCTGCTATCGAGAGAGCGCCGGAGGCTGGCCGCTGACAGATTTCCTGGCGCCGGATGAGTGAGTGTATAAGAAGAAGACGGAAGCGACATTGCAGTACTGACTGCAGCAGCCATCATACAGCTGTGAGAGTTACCTGAATTAATCTAATTTACCTGAACGAATACATTAGCACTGTTGGCTAATGTAGTAGCTATTAGATGTCAACAATATTATTACCCATCTGAACTCAGCATGGAGCCTACTCGATAAACCACACATAAAGTAAAACGACACAATCTTTATTGAAGAAAAAAGAACAATGATGTAAAGTAAAAGAAAAGAATGAAAGATAGAAGGCTCTAGTCCAGCTGTTCTCCAGCCCGTCTTCTAGACATTGCATAACGGTGATTTTGGAATTCCTGCTGGCAGTTTGTTTATTGAATGGGAGCTGCGTGCGTTTTTGCAAGGCGGACAGCTGCAATATGTCGGCACTAGGTCAGAATATTTTTCTGGTTTTATGGTCAATTCGCCTTCATCGCTTTTAACCATTTTCTGCCAGCGAAATCTGGAGCAGCACGGACGAGAGATCTGGACGCTTTTGCGACTATGCAATTTGTTATCCAAGTCACAATTGCAAGTCGCAAAAGCCGTCAGATCTGCGTCTCATTGGTTCTGTCGAAACACGGACATTTAATTTGCACTTAAAATCTAGCAGGCAAGCTACCAGTATAATTTAACAGTAATTGGCACAATAATTAATTTAAACAAAATTACTGCAGTTATATTGATAGGATTTAGGCTTACTAAGTAAGTAAGTAAGTGTCAATTTATATAACGCCAAAATTTCACAAGAGAATAAGAGCGCATTGGAGAGGGGCGCTAGGGGGCAAGATAAACGGACTGAAAATACTTCTTTTAAGTCTTAAGATGACGTCCGAAAGAGGCGAGTGTTTGAGCTCGACGAATGTGAAGAGGAACAGAATTATATACTTGTGGTGCTGAAACTGGAAATGCACGAGAACCACAAAAGAAGTTATGGCGCGGAACATTAAGAAGATGATTGAAAGAGGAGCGTGTGTACCTTGTAGATTTGTGATGATGTAGGAAATCAGCGAGATAAGACGGTTTATACCAGATATAGCTTTAAAAGTAGAAGGAGAAAGCTTGAACGTCATTCGTCATTCGACAGGAAGCCAATGAAGCTGTTCCAGTAGGTCGGTGGATGTAAGAAAAGAAAAACGAGTAGACAGCTGCGTGACAACTCTAGCAAATGCATGCTGCGCTCGCTGGAAACGGGCTATGTGGGCAACCCACTAAGACAGAGTTGACATAATCAAAAAGTGATGATACCAAAGCGGAAGCAACGGAGACAGCCATGGAATAATCCATAGAAAAACGAATTTGCCTAAAAGAACGTATATGATGGAAACAAGATTTTACTGCAGTTTAGAACAATAATAAAAGTACTTAATTTTATGTAGCCGAATATTGCATTTGTGAGAGCCTATAAAATGTAATTCTATCAACGGCCGAAGTAGCCTAATGGCGGCATCTTTTGCGCTTCGCGTGTTGTTTTGGCCACAACTTGCAGTGCACACTTAGACAGTTTATAGATCTGCAGCATATACTACAGGCCTACACCATAACGACGTACTGGGTGGATAGACTCATCCTAAGTCAGCAAATAAGTAAATTTGTATGGCGCACAATGTCAATGTTTTTTTTTTAAATTTAGACTGAAAGTTTCGACCCATATATCTTTGTTTCTTGTGGAGGCCGGGGCTTCTGAGCAGCGTTGAGCATGTTTGCGCAGTCTCGTATAATTAACCCGGGCGTGCTCCGCGACGCTCCTGTCTGCTCTGCCGCGCCTGCAGACCGTCTTCTAGGCACACACACGTGAAGAGCGTCTGTCACCCCATGCTGCTGACTGACTGACACAGATTGCTGGTGACACGTGACCTTATACGTGTTTGAGTCCATGTTGCCAGAGTGACAGTGACAGTATCAGTGACAATGACAATGCGACGTCTCGACATGTGTGAACTGAACTCGCAGTTATGACGGATGACTGCCCGTCTTACTACTGACACGACAATATTCTTGGCAACCACATTATGTAGGCTAAGACTAACTAGGCCTACTTTGTTCGAAAGTTCTTGTTTGGGTGCATTTGCTCATCTGACGTAAAGCTTAAGATACACCGTGTCTCAGAAACGTGCCAGTTGCAGGCTCACTTTGAAATAACTCCGCAGAACATTAGACGATTTTGGTAACTTTTTGTCAAGCAATATCACGAAAAAACTTGACGCAAATGACTATAGTTTTGCCCATCTTACCTTAATGATGTTGCTACATTACCTTGTAAAATGCAAAAGTCGTGATTTCTGATTTTTCTACTGTAATTGACTGCTTCCTGCGTTCGTCCTGGCGAAAGAAACTGTTCGGAGCAAGGCAGCAGTGGTTGCCGTAACGTCTATCAATCAATAAACAAAGATTACAGTTTACAGAATTTTTTTACAGTTTATCAGCTACAAAACGTAGTTGCCAAGTTGTCAGTTATTCTAACCCGTTCATCTTGACGCGGAGCGCACACCGAGACACAGTGATTAATTTGTAGAAATAGAAATGGCGTTACCGTCCATCGAAACGCCGAAAACGATGGAGGGAGAAGTCATAAGGAGATTTTGCATAGACATGACAGTTATTGTCCGTGGCACGAGAGCCGACTACGGGCTCTGGGGAACGTCGTAATTTCCCCCAGCGAGGTCCGGAGCAGACCTCTAACCAAAATGAGTTTTATTTGCACTTCGGAAACGCACTGGGTGCGTAATTTCTTTATGGTAAATTGAGTTTATTGTTTCAGTAGTGACATTATTTATCGCTAGATTCCGCAATGTTAAACAAGAAATTTGAGCTAATGCTCACGAGACGCGCGAAAGCCTATAGCAGTTCCGGTTCAGTAGCTTAGCTGAAAAATGGGGTGTTCACGATAAGTTAATATACAAATACCAAATTCTCTATCTAGATCGCGTAACGATAGTAGCGTGGCGCCACCTTGTGAATGATATAGACTTGTGTCGCAGCCCGAAATCGCCAAAAAATCCATAAAACCCCGTATTTTGGCGTTCAAGGTCATTCAAGGTCATTGAATTCGGCGCCAATCGAGAGCCAGTGTACGACTGACTATTAGTGATTAATAGTAACCTAGGCCCTATCTCACACCGTTACTGAGATACAGCGACTTATTGGCTAAAAAATCGCAAATTTTGCCCACCTCCCTCTCATTTAGCGCCCTCGTTTGAGGTGACCCCCTTCGAATTTATGGAAAAGCTTTACGGTTCCTGAAACTAGAGTCTTCCAGGCAGTAAAGATTTGGTGATTCCAGCTTGCACCCTTTTGACTGATCCACCCGTGTGACAGATAGACGGACGGACAGAATTGCGATGGCTAAGACGCGCTGAGCTGAAAGCAGTAGCTGCTTGCTTTCGCGCGTAAAAGAATGCAATCATGAAGTTTCATATTTTTGTGGTCGGCCGTATACTGAACCTCGCAAATGCACAGCGTACTGCCATTGTGGCAATAAGAAGAACTGCCGGTACGCCGTACCGTCTCCAAAATACCCACCGGTGCGTCGTAATGGGTTGTACCGCGGCACAAATTAAGCCATGCAGAGGTAGGCTACTAAAACAGTCTTCGGCTGCATCGAGTCGTCGGCGTGTCACCGATACAGGGACGTCAGAGAGAAGCATCAATTAATTATTTCCTAGCTCAAACTTTAGGTTCAACAATATTTTTATTATTTAGTATAATGTTATTCCATGTTTCTTGATTAATAAGCACGCGACGCGCGTCTCTTCTTACAGCGAGTGACGCACTGGCAGACTGTGACGGTGACTGACCGACGCTGATCGTACGACATCTGGCGAAATATTCTCGTATCACGTCAACGTTCAGTGAGCTGCACGACGTGCACGTAGCTTCCCGGCTATCAGCGCGACGCCCCTGCACAACCGGGCTCTTAAACAAGAATAACAAAAAGACTAGAAAAAACACGAACGAGACTAAACCGTGCGATGCAGTTCATCGTTATAATCATCATCATCATCATCATAGCAGAAAGTTGCAGCTTTCGATCCGACGGACAAAACAAATTTCCGACATAGAACATTGTGGGTGTGGGTGCTTAAAGATTCAACTTTGCCCGTAAGTTTTTCCAAAACGGGGGCTTAGCCCCAAATTTTGCATTTTTAGCAGAACATTTTCGGACGAAAAAATTCCGACAATTTTCCGACAGCCCAAAATCTAATGGGGTGTTTATACGATCCAGCATTCATCTAGCTAGCTGGAAGTTCTATGGTAATTAGGAGGACAGGCGGGTTGTAATCACAGATTTAACTATTAATGATATTGGTGATAGGCATATTGGAAAGCCTATATAACACGTAGGCCTATCAGCTGTGGGCTAGCCTAGGCCCGTTTACGGCTTAGCCCACAGCTGATAGGCGGCGGGGTTCTATCAGGCCATCTGGATGTTAGCTGGACGTTTGCTAAAACTTTGCTGGAAGTTTGCTGGATCGTGTAAACACCCTATAAGGGAGATTGCTCGGCCCACTGCCACAACGTCACTGCATATCAGTAAATAATCCTGTTCCACGCAAAGTAACTTAGTTTATATGCACTGCCCAATGTTGTTAATTACCACATGAGCCAAGCAACCACTAGAGTTACCGATGATGCCATAGGCGCCAAGACATCACTGAGGGGCGAGGCAACCTTTTCTCGCCTGCAATAGTTATTTTTTTTCATTCTTTTCATTTCTCTCGTTTCTTTTCTTTGCCCTGTCCGTCTTTTTTCGCCACTTGCTTCCATTGTGTTCACCTCTAATCCCACCACCGGAATTTGCAAAGGGATTGCTGTAGGCTACTTAAGCGTCTGTGGACCAATAGAAATCATCGCTCAGGTGACGACAAAAAGTGTAAGTGACTGCAGTTTCTGCCTCGAAATGCAGGACGGTGCACTTTCTGATATTTGCGCGATTCAGCCGGACGCCGAGATAAGCCTACAAAAATGCTTAGGCCCATTCTGCGGATGCAAAAAAGTCTTTAAAAATCAAACGCTTGACAATGCACGGGGCGATCCAGTGGCAGCAGGCGTCATAATAGTAGGGACAAAGGCCTTTTCTAAATTTTAGCTTGCTGGAAAAATTTTTGTTCGAAAGTTTTCTTACAAACATACTCAATTTAAAGATTTTAAATTCCCATTTTAGAAATTTGAAGACAAAATTAAAATTTTAATCACCCGTAATTTTCTCTGTCGAAAATCTTCAGCTGTCTGACGGAAAATATCAACTTCCTGCCTTCCGCACCCAACTTTGCTAACCCACGACGAGGAGTGATCGTCCCGTCGACCCCACGGACTTGGTGGTGCTTATGACCGCCGCGCCTGCACGCGATCAGTGTTGATCGAAGAGACTGCGAGTAGCTATAGACTACTTTATACGCAGGACTAATGAGCACATCGCCATTGGCGATCTGCAAATGTTACGGCAACCTCAGGCGACTTGTATAACTTACATGCGTACAGCATATACACGACTGTATTGATTTCTTGTCATTCGTTGCAGCTAGACTTGCAGACTCGTGCAAACATTTCAAAAAGACGCAGACACGTCAGCGGGAATTATCACGTAACAGTCTGTTAATTGCAACCTTGTAGCTGCTTAATCATTCTGCGTTCCTTGCATAATACGAACCTACTAGAATGTTAAAACTTTTTTAATCGAAGAACTTAGCAAAATTGCACACCAACTACACTTTATATCGAAATGGTGAAGTCTCTTTTCCTTCCGTTGTCGCTGCTGCTGCTGCTGATGATGATGATGACGATGAAATTCCACGAGTAGACTAGTTGCAATTGGTGTAAAGTGTAGCAGATAAAACAAAGACCAAAAACAAAGACCAAATGAATTTGGTAGAAAGTGGAATATCGCCCCTCGTTCGTATTCGCCAAGTGGCAGCATAAAAATGGCAATTGCATGTTTTAGCTGGGGATTCGACCCCCAAATTATTCCTTCCCCTGGGGTCAGGAACCCATCGGGGTCAGGAACTCCCCCATCTAACACAACGTGTCATTGAACCGCCCCATTTGTACCTACCAAGTGCATCTAAATCCGTCGAGCGGTTAAGCAGGGACAGAAATATCACTGACAGACGACACACAAACAGACCACTCTACGGAGAAATGTGTAATAATAAGCGTAATCTCTTGCGTTGCAAAGGCGATTCCACCAAATAGACTTAATGATGAAAAAACACAATCTACATGTAGGCTACGTAAGGCGAACTGCGGCTGCAAGTATAGAGCTGAATCTACACCGTGGGTCAATATAAAACGTGGCACTTTACTTTTGTCCATATCGTCGCCAATTGTTGACCGATTTTCACAATTCTTTCACTGGCACTCTTCGAAAAAAATTGCAATAATGTGATTATTATATATCTCACCGCACCGTAAATGCGTCTCTACGTTACCTTGTAAAATATATATGTATGAAAAAACTGACGATAATAACAAATATTTAAGTAAAATAAAAAAACACTGCAAACCACCATTGCGGTGAATAATCCGTACGACACTTAGACTGTTTAGTGCCATACAGATCATTTACCGCAATGTTGGTCTGAACTGTTTTTCTTCTCATTTACCAAAATGTTTGTTTGTTATAATCGTTACATATGTATATTTCATATCTATATTTCACAAGGTAGTGTAGAGACGCATTTCCGGTGCGGTGAGATATATAATAATCACATCATTGCAAAATGTCTGCAGAGTGTGCCAATGAAAGAATTTTAAAAATCGGTCATTAATTGGCAAAGATATGGACAAAAGCAAAGTGCCGCGTTTTTATTGGCCCACCCTGTACAGATCATCCACAGGTGTAAGCTGCTCACGGATCACCTGAGGCGATGAGCGTTCAAAAGAGACAAGAATTTCCGGAAACTGTCCTTCGGCAGTAGTCAAAGACGACGACCTTTACCAGAAACATTATGAGGACGCTACGTCACCAAATTTTGGATGTTAATCTTATAAGATAATACTGTGTTCTTGTGTTCTTTTGCGGCTGCGTACAAAGATCGCCTATAGCGGGTTTTCACTTTTGAACGCGGGACTAGCCGCGTGGAACCGCCTGCCCGAGTTAGTCTGAAGATACAGAGGCGCTTGCATAATCACTTGTGTCAGACAACATGTACAGTTAGCTGAGGTAGGAGGTCTATATAGAACACATAATTATTGATTCAGTCAATTACTCATCACGCTATAGGCTATAACGCACCAGCTTTTGCTGGTACTCAATCCACCTATACCTACAGAGGGATGGCCAGGTTTAGTTAACCAATTTGATTGGTTCCATCTGAAGTAAAATAAATTGACTGCTTTATCCATGCATGCACAGAACATATTAATACGTTCGTTATTACCACGCGAATGACACTGACAGTGAAAACAATACGCACGTAAATGAATGAAAGCTATTATTCGCAGGTGTCTGAAAGACTGAATCGATTTTATCCGTCAAACACGTTGCCCGTATACTTCGTTAAGTTATACACACAGACAAACAGACAGACGAACGGAAAGATGCTATTGATTATTATCGGTGTCAAGAGAATGTGTTAATTATCTCATCTGATGCAGTTATCAACAGGAGTACGGTGCTAATAAATAGACGGCGCTCGCTCATTCCCTCACTCATTCACACGCAGTTTGGTCACGAATTATTCCAACTGAAATTCTGTGACAGACACCGAATGCCATGCCTATAGCTAATGAGGATGAGGCCTCGAGCGCCCGCAGAATTTTTTTCACGGGCGGACATATTATTAATCTTGTCGCATTTCTCCCATATTTTTCCTCTGACTCATTTTCATCTTTTCCAATTTCCCCTTTGTTTAGAATCTAGAGGATAGCGCATAAAAGTGGAACATGCCTCAGATTCAGCTCGCTGACTTTGCGTGCCTTATAAATTTCTATATTACGTCGTATTATTAATTTATTATTATTATGCGTGCTTTAAATGAATCGAGCAATCGGACAATTTTAATAACAATCAGCCTGGATCATAATTGCAGTGAACTGTAGTCAAATGCTCAGCGTGATCTCAGTTATCCTCTTACTCTATCATGAGAACTGTTATAAGTGCCTTGAGTCGGCCTTTCTGTTCTTCAGAACACTGTAGTCCTACTTTTATTCGCTGTATTCAGTTGTATTGTATTTCTCGTTGTGAATTCAAACATAATTGTGTTCTAAAAAACTAAAATGAATGAACAAAAGAATGAATGAATGAACAGGAAAGATCGAAAAGGCAGAGAAGAAAAGACATGGGTTTAATATAGGCAAAGAAGCCATTGATAGTTTTGCTGCGGACAGCATCGCTGATTAAGCTATGGCACAACCTCCACTAGTTCGATTCGTTACGGACTTGCTGAACAACACGCGCCATACGACAAATCCATAGCAAGTCGACTTAAGCGGAGTTTGGGCTTAAACGAACGAACGGACGAAGCTAAGATCTCGTGTACAGGTACAGTATAGGAAATGAGCAGCGTGCCACGGTGGACCACAGGTCTCAGCTATAGGCCCTATGGTATACAGCTTCAGTCATTCATTCGCCGATACTGTACGGCTTCGGTAATACCGTGGAAAACGACGACATTAGACCGGCGCATAACACTCGACAGAATCCACTTAGAAGCGCTCAAAGATCGCAAACTTCCGTTGTCCAACAGTTTATGAACGATAGATCTGCCAAATTCGCGGTCGTATTCTTCAGGTGGCGGTAAGTTCTCGGCAGAAGTTTCAGATTTCTGGTTGCTTCTATTTGGACTCTGTTGTTGTCGTCGTCGTCGTTGTCGTTGTTGTGAAGCGCATTTATGCGATTCGCACGTACTATAATTTTGCAAAGAAACAAAACTAGACTGTTGAGCCTTGCTCAGGGCTAAGTACTGTTCGCGGGTAGCAGCAAAAACGCATGAAACCCCACGTGACCTTGACCTTTGAGTCTGACCTTAAAATTCAGTAAAGTTCTCTAGGTTGTCGAGATACATGTCCCTGCAAAATTTCACTAAACTAAGTGCAGCTGTTCATGAGTTATCGTTGACAAAGAAAAAGAGAAACAAAAAAACTTAGCGACGATGTCGAAAACAATATTGTGGTCGCTACTGCGGACAGTAATAACTGCAGACTGACGCCAGCGAATCAGACTGTTTATCACAAAGCAGAACGTGGCAGAACATGTAGCCTACATGCTGCAGATAACTTGTAGGCTATTTTGTTGCAGGGGTTCGCATACTTGCAATACAACAAGATAAACTTTTTACAGTTCTTCTGCCGTTGTTTTATATTATTTTGTTGCGCACAGGCGAGCTCCATTAGTGTCAGAAAAATCATCAGCGTCTCATATAATTCACTCGAGCCGGTTGGTTGGTTAAGATATCCGCCTACGCGCAGATCCGGCTGTGAGCGTCACGTGACATCCGATGACGTCATTAATATGGCGTTTCTTCCCGGCATTCGTTGCGGTATATATGAACTCACGTGATGCTGTTACGCATGCGCCGTTGATTACAGAAGAAGAAGCCGAGTCGTGCTAATGACGTTCCGTCAGCAGCGGTGATGGGCAAATCCCGAAATTCAGAGCAAATACCGCGTGCGAAATTTAAGGCCTAAATCGAAAATTTTAATCCCAATATTTAACGTCAAATCTCAAAATTTCTTTACAAAAATATGCAATTAAATCTCAAATTTTGATCACGAGCACATAATTCATCACAAGTTTGTTACCGGGTAGGCTTAAGCCCCTATACGAAAAAAATCGAAGAGTCGTATCCAGCAAAAAACAAGAATTCATTTTTATTCCCCAAAGCTTTTAGTATTTTGCGTTGTTAGAATTAGTATTAGACCATTTGCAAGAAAGACACCGATGGCACAAACGGCATGCACTTCAACGTTGAAATGATGGGCAAACTTTTGCTGAATCGAATCGATTCAAATGGCATCGCGATTCGGTTTTGCCCACCCTTGCTCAAAACTAGCAGCATCGACTGACAGTCGCTCTAGCGACAGCGTTTTGAACCACTGAGACGACAAAAGATGCTAAAATACACCGAAAAATGATTGCCGAGATCGCGTTGCATTATATCAGCCATGTACTGCATTCGGATTCTAGTTCTAGGTTTCGTGTCTCAGATCACAATATTTTTAAATCAAACGCCATGTTTACCATATGAGACAAAAAAAATATGAAAAACATTATAAAGTTTACGACGACACGCGTGCAATAGATTACAATACGTAATGCCAGGCTTACGTAGAATGTGCAATAATCTAGTCTTAATTATATATTAGACAGCTTGCAACAAACATGAGCTCGAAGGCGTAGAACAAACAGCTGGTCTTCGAATGTGTTATCAGTCTCGAGTTTTTCTTTTTTGTTCCTCTTTTATTTCTTTTACTTGCTGTAGTTTACCCTTTTCTCTAACTTCGTCTTCTTGCGATTGGCGTAAAAAGCTTACAAGTTGGTTTTTGTGTAATTAAAAAATTAGCCCGAGTTTGACGTGATCGTTAATCACGTGAAAAAAATAAAAATAAGAAATAAAAATAAAATTTTTATCCTGTTATACAGTAATTTAAAATTTCATACAAAAAAACACCATAAGTAAAAGCAACATACGTAATGTAAAAGGAGATCTTTAGCGATGTAATTGTGACGACCAAGCTGTTTAATGACGTCATGTTACGTCACTCCGAGATGCGTCGTCGTCATCATCATCATCGTCAGCAGCAGCAGCAGCAGCCTGCCTATTCTATAGCATTCGTGCGGGTACATAGAATTGAAGTCCTGTATATTCGATGAGCGCCGAAATCGCGCAAATACTGAAAAAAAAACAAAATTTACGCATCTGTATGCGTTTGTGATCTAATAGATTTTTAAGATTTATAATCATATTTACATGTTTTATTCCAATCTTGCTATTTTTCCGTCATAATTTTACATTTTTGTCGCTCGCTTATTTTTTTACGCCACCGTAGGCCTACATAGTTTCCAGTGTTTGTTCCGTCTTGATATTCTCACGTGTTTCATTCCCGCTTTTTATGTTCTTCTGCTGTCGCCGTTAGCTCGTTTTCTATGCCTCATTGCAACGTGCATTTTTTGCTGTTCTGCTCTAGCTGTAAATTTCAGCAGCACTATTAGTCGTCCATCTATCTGCAACGCTCAGCGCCTGCTGAGTCGACACTCGACAGCGTGCGCAGCGCAGCCACGTCTACAGCGTCCACTGAAGCCTAGAGACTAAACTCCACTTGCTTCAGTCTGTTATGGTTTCGTTGTACATGTTGTACAACAAGCTGTATTCACGACAAATTAAAAACCGACATAAAGTTATGCGACAAGTCAATGAACGTCGACGGCGTACAATAGATCAACAACATTTTGTTCTGCTGTAGGCCTATACGACTTGTTGTCTAGCGAGTCCGCGACAAGTCGAAGTAGTGGAGTTATTCCTAAGCTCTACTGTAAATTTGTTGTACTTCATGCTGTACATTGTAGGGGACTGCAAGCTGTACAGCAAGTTTATAAAAAATCGCTTTTAAAAAATAAGCTTTCGATTTTTTATAAACTTATGCGAGAAATCAAGCCACAACATCTTGCTTGATATCTCTTCGATGTAAGACTCACACTAAAGCCAAAACTCCACTACTTCCACTTTCTGCGGGCTTGTCAGACAACAAGTCGTACAGGCTGTAGCAAACTGTACAACGACTGGACACGTCAAAATGTTATAGATTTTAACTGCACCGCATGTCGCACAACATATAAATCAAAGTATGTGGAGTTTTGGCTTCAAAAATCGAAGGTTTACAACAAAACCACAACATCTTCACCTGTCTACAGCATCGACGTGTTATGTACGACTCGCGCACTGACAGAGTGACCAACGGCAACACAGCACAGCGAGAATAATAAATCGTCAAAAGAACAAGACTGGCCAACCTGTCCGCAGAGAGTGAGACATGCTCATTGCACACGCCAGAGCCGCATCCCCCGTAGTGATGCACGTAACGACAATTTGAAGAAGCGTACAAAGCGGCAAAACTAAATTGAAACAGAATGAAGTAAACTAAAATGAAAGCCGCAGCCCTCGTCTTTTATTTTTATTTATTTCATTTCGTTTTTTGTTGTAATTTTTCTCATTTCTGTCGCTCTGAACACACTTTATCCAATTCGATACGCTACTATCATACCATCAATTTTATACTAAACACGATAAAAACTTGTCGAGTCTGAAAAGAACCGCCTATATCATGATCATTGAAATTTTAATATTTTGCAATACGGCAGGTATTTTGTTTTTTTTTGTCAAAAACTCAGTCCGTAAGTCGAAATGTTAATGCGTCTTCGTCGTTTTCGATCGTCTCCTCTTACTAAAAGAACAAATGAAAACTCGCACCGAAACTACTTTTAGCCGACCGTATACTTAAGTAACGGTCGAGCTTATGGCAAGGTTGTCGTCCGACCGTTGTCGTCAGTCTGTAACGGATGTATTGTGGCTAAACGGTAAATCGTAAAGAGTCGGCAATGGACTTCCTATAGGTTGTCAATAGTAACCGTGTCTCCATCTGCAGCGGTTTGGCCGCAATTTTTAATGGAAAGATGTAAGCTATAATAAGTGGCTGTATCTCGGAAGCGGTAAAAGATAAAGGTAAAATTACTATTAATCACTAATAAAAAGTGGCATACGCTCTTTCAGATTACACAAAATTCATTAACCTTGTATGACCTTAAAGGTCACTGACAATTAATACGGTCGGCTATCCTGGCGACAGCTGGGCTTTTTGTATAAAACATGTTCGTCGAAAAACATTTTAGTCGGTAAAAAATATTAACTAAAAAAATGTTGGAAAATAGAGCTACAAGCATTTTGTCATGATAATCGTAAATAAAAACTACAAAAAAAACTGCGATCACAGATTTCGAACCGCTTCAGTTTATGCCCTTTTTCCCAATGGAAAAAAAATTGTGGTTTTGGACGATCTAGAATACACAAAAACGGAATCGCCACCAGAATCTAATCACTTTTTTTCTCGTGTCATATTTGACCCCTCCAAAAAATTCGAACAGAATCTGTTTATGATTTTTTGAGTTACTTCATCTGGCTACAAACATAGAGACCCGGAAAGCATAACCTTTTCGTCGGACCTCAAAAATGGACTAACGAGTGATCCACTGCAGTGTTTTTAGTACGGATGGATACACGCATGTTTATATGCCTACTATGAAGCAGTCTAGTGATATTGAATTTTTGAAACAGTTTGTCAACACTGTTAACACGGTGCAGGGGGTATGTTTAATAGGGTGTTTACACGATCCAGCAAACGTCCAGCATTAGCACGTGTATTTTGAGTACATTTGCTGGAAGTTTGCTGGACGTTTGCTGGATCGTGTAAACACCCCATAACAGACGCTAAGCGAACGTTTCCTGAGCTCGGCAAAGTATTTATTCATTCGTTCATTCATTCGTACACTTACCATAGGCTGCTTGTCGTCCGTCCTTCCGCTTATCCGACTCTGATACATTGGCACTAAAAAGCCATCGCTCTTCTCTTGACGATTGTGCCACAATATAGCGTGCCGAGTAGTCAATAAACAGCAGACCCCTCACTTTCATGCATTTTAATGTAACATAATATTAATGAAGATTTTAAAACTTTGTTTACCAGCCAAATTATATGATAAACTGTTGAAAACTCCAATTGCAAAAATCGCACTACATCCTACATGCGTTTCCAAATATACAGGGTGCGCCTAAAAGTAATTGTCCAAAGTTGTTCGCCATTTTCTGGACAACCGCTGCATATAGGCTAAGCGGCATTTGATATTCTCTTACTGTTGCAAAGTTAGAGAATTGTTTGTTAGACAACACTGTAATCTTCCACGTTTAAAAACTTAACGCTGTTAGGAGTTATGTGTATTAAAACAACTGAATGCGTCTTCTTCGTACAGTCAAAGTGACGTGAACTAGTTTACAATATAAACAAAGTCTAAAAAGTCTTTTTAAAATTTTTAATCGTAATGGGATTTACTTGCCATCAACAATACCGCTAAGAACTTCAACATAAGATTAAATGCTTGCATAAAAGCTGGCGGTGAACACTTTGAATTCTCACAGTCATTGGCAAACTGTTTATTAAACATATATGTTATTCGAATGACAATGTTTCTCTGCAGCGCAAACATCGTGCGTCTTTTGTTTTGCGCACATTTTCCTGCATGTGAACGTAAAAATAATGACGTGGTTACAGAAAAAATTCAATAACTTTGTCGCAGTTAATAACAGTAAAATGTTTTCTGGCATTTTATATTACTATGAATAAATAAGACGTGTGCAAAATTTCGCGTCAAAATTTCACGCGGTTGCTCAGTGAATGGCAAACAACTTTAGGAGATTATTTTTGGCGCACCACATATACAGCTTTGGAATAATGAAGTTGCAAGTTACCTGGTAAACGTAAGGCTGACTATTGCACAAAGTAGTGTAGCGTCACGATGTGGGTGTGATGGAATTTTTAGTGATCACTTAATTTACTGTAAAGTACTTCGGCAAAAAAATTGTGAATTGGCCAATTTGCTGCAGATAAGCTGACAAAAAATTAGGATGAATACTTATAGTGACAGTATTTTTCAACGCCAAGGGGGCCATGGAGGGTTGCGCCGTAGTTATAATACTGTTAAATTTCTGCATCACAATTTAGTCCCAAGAAGGCGACTCGATGAGCGCCAAGCTACAGTGTAGTCGGTGCTAAATGACACTACAGCCTCGATTAAGACGACCACTGCAGTAGGTCATCTTGCTCGGGCAATGGTGTGATAAACTGAGCACCGTGATCGTATGTCGACAATGATATGATAATGATAAACATATTTATATAGCGTCAATATGCAGGGATACAGAAAAATGATTTGCACTGGAAAATTGCTAGTTTAGTCTAGCACATAAACTAAATAAAACTAAAATGTTTTACGGAAACAAAATGAGAGAAACCGAAACGGAAGTACAGTTATGTTAACGTGAAAAGACTCAAAAACTCAAAAAGACTTTTTATGGAAGAAACAGAAATTTGGATTTTAAAACTTTGTCACTCATTTTGCAATACAGTACCGTAAATATTCTATTTTCACGCAAGCGCATGTTCTGTAAAATACTAACGCCAAATTTTAAATATGCCTATTAGAACTACAGTCACAAAGGAAGCAAAGCGTTGTGATGCTAAGATCTTCAATGATTATTTCATTGCATTTTTGCCGAGTGTGTTTGTGACACAATTATAACAAAATGGGCCAACATTTCATCAAGTTGTAAAGAGCTGGAGTCTATAATTTGTTTGTGCGAACCACTGTGTAGTCTACGTCATGTTTCATACATTTCTCTCGATGAAAACCACCCGTCAGATTTGTTTCTGGAGGCTGGAAGTGTTATAATCAAATTTTTAAATTTACGGTTTATTTGCTATTTGTGACTAGATATCGTTGATTTTACACATTATTTTTATTTATGCAATCTGTTACAAAATATTGTTATTGACTTACTTTCTGCTGTTGTGTTTTAAAGAAAACAAACTACTCGCTTATTTACTCGACGTTGAAACCAGAGTGCCCAAGTCGTCGCGCGTGCTTAATCCCCGGTGCATCAGCGAGTCTGCGGCGACCGAATGTCGCCTGTGTAATACGACGATGTCGCTTGCAGCATCAGCAGCAGCGTCAGCAGCCTAGCAGCCCAGGGACTCGTCTTCTTCTTCTGAGCTCCTCCATCCGTGTTTAATAATCCATACACCTGGTTGCCATGGCAACGTAAAACGACGGCAGGTAGTCTACATAATGAGTCGGTGCGGACGGACGGATGGATAGAAGGAAGCTAGGAGGAAATGCGAGGCGAGGTGGGTGGCCGTGCAGTCTGTGAGCAATAGCGTCACGAGATGCGAGCTCACGCAACTTGCTTTGAGCTACAGAAGCGCGCTGGAATGACGCCATGGCAGCAAGCAGCCAGCAGCGTAATTATTAGCTCTATTATCGAAACACTGCCACTGCCACTGCATCAAAAACAACTTGAACCGACGCCGGCCAGCAGTGTGAACTGTAAAGAAACAACAACGTCATCATTGCTATCATCGTCATCAGGGTCGTCGTCGTCAACAGCGTCATCGGTTTAGAACGTTATCGGAGAATGTTCAAGTTGCAGCATATTTTCGACAGACATCTTCAAATTTTTGACAAAAAAGCTAATTTTTTTTAAAATTTACCTTTAATTTTTTTAAATCGGGGATTTTCAAGCCCAAATTTAGTATTTAAAAAAATTGAACAATAATTTTTTCGGCATGTGCAAATTTTCCCCTTAATAGCTGTATTTTTTTTCTCTGTCACGACTCCACTAATCGTGCAAGAAATATGGCTAAAATAATAAGCATTCATTTCCAGAAAGAACATCTGTACTCGACGTCAGCTTATTCGTCGAATTCTGAAGTGGAATATTGTAAAACGATAAAAAAAGCCCACATCTGCAATAAACGTTTAAATAAATTTGCACATTTAACGCTTTTAGAGCGCTCGTAAATGGTTAAAATGCACGAAGGTAGACATAAACACTAAGCCATGTGAGAACGGCGGTAATTTAAATAATTTACGTAATTTGCGATTTAAAATAATTGATGTAAAATCATCCAACTACGATAAAATAATAGTCACTTTTCATTTCAATTACTTTCTGTTGCTGAATATAAAAAAGCCGTACATCCATTTCTGAAGAAATAGATTTAGTCAATAGGTCATGTAAACATAGCGTCACGTTTGTTAATTCTGCGTTTAAGCACGTTTTTATGTTTTAACTTTGTATTTTAAAATTTTTTTCTATTATTTATTATATTTGTTGTAAAAATTAACGGTGAAATGTGTCGTAATTCGGCTAAAACGCATGTTCTACTAAATGGTACATCATAGAATAGTTGGTGCAGTTTTTCGTGTGCTTTCAAAGTTTTTTTTATGTTTTTGTGCTTTTTTAATGTTGTTTTTTGTTGTTGTTAAAACATGGACATACATAATGATGCATTTCTCATGGGCAAATTACGTTTAGCATCCATTTCCTAGACAGAGCGAGTGTTTTGGCAGTATTATTGACTTTATTTGATTCGTATTGACGGTGCTTCTTACTTAAATGAATACTGTAGTTTAATATTTTTATGCATGTTTTTAACGTTTTTTATAAAAATGAAAAAAAACATTTTTATGTTTTATATTTGCAAACTAATGCTTTCAACTATTCAATTTTTCGACAGACACTGCAAATTTCCGATAGAGGAGATTATGGGTGCTCGAAATTTCTATTTTACCCTAAATTTTCCACAAATGCACCATATTTTGCATTTTTGGACAAAATTTTATCGACTACAATAAGATTTTCGGACAATTTTTTTGACAGCAAAAACAGGGGAAGGGGTCAGTTGCTCTTTTTTTCCTGCCAGGAGTCCAGAATACCACTGCGTGCGTTCACAGTAGATTTTGGAGGTCGGCGTTCGCTAGACAGAATCTAGGCAAGCAGACATGCAAACATTTTGCTAAGAAAAGCAGGTAGAGGAGACTAGAGACACGGTGACGCTGTGGCTGTGCTGGTGGTCACGTTGCTTTGATTGACGTGAGCAAACCTACATGTATCGTGTGTCACATGCTATGCTTACAGGTCTAGTGCTGCGCCAGTCGAAGCGATTCGTTCAATTGATGTATCGGTTCGATTACCATAATGAGAAGGGTACTCTTTCTTCGGCTGTGACTGTTGCGTAACTGCATTGCAACGTTTGTCGACGATTTCAACCATAGACCTATGACTGTTCCGTGTCACTCTTTTCCGAACTACAGTACACAATGTATTTCTTTCAATTTCAATAGGGCGTCAAAGTTGTTTTAGTGTTTATTCGTATGTTTGCGTGTATGTACGCATACGCGTGTGAAGCAACTAATCTCAAAAATGCGCATACTAATGTTAAGTAAGTAAGTAAGTAAGTAAATGATTTATAAAGCGCCAAAGTCTCAGAAAGAATCAGGCTAACGTGCGATGTTTTGAATTCCAAATCATTACAAGCATTGTCGCTGGATTTGATTCCGCGGCGGCTATAACGTACGGTAGAACTATAGAGTATTTCCCGATCCACTCGACATTTCTGCACCCTATGCTAAGTTCTTCACTTTCTATAATGTACGCCGTTTACGTCATTGTCACTCATTAGTTTGGGTAACTTTCGCCGAAGTAACGAAGTCACGTCTATCTCTTTGTCGATGTCTCTTCCACTACCATTCCGTTGCGATTCTGCGGATTAACTTTTGCCATAGTGTCAGAATACGGAGAGTGTGTGCTACCTAGACAAGATGCCCAGCTGTCGCTAGAATAGCTGACCGTACTGGTCGTCAATGACCTTCAAGGTCATCCACGTCGATGATTTTTATCTCATCTGAAAGGGCGTGTGCGATTTCCTATTAAAGATCAATAGCAACCTTGGCCCTATCTCGCACCGTTTAGCCACAATAGCGCGTAATGATTTTCACGTCATTTGAAAGTCAATATGCGACTTCTTATTAGTGATCAATAGCAATCTCAACCTATTTTCGCACCGTTTAGCCGCAATAGCGCGACCTTCAAGGTCATCCAAGGTCGATGATTTTTATTTCATCTGAGATGGCGTATGCCACTTCCTAATAGTGATTAATAGTAGCTTTGGCCCTATCTCTCACCGTTTCCGATATACGGCCACTGATAGCTTGAAACTTTCCATAGAAGCCAAACCGCTGCAGATGAAGACTTGGTAACTATTGACAGCCTGTAGGAAGTCGCCAGCGCCCTATCCGATGGTATCTTTGCCGATCCCACACGACTTACCGTTTATCCACAATACCGCACGATTGGCATACCATAGTGCGTTAGGCCTATGACCCTTCAAGGTCATCTAAGGTAGAGGATTTACATGTCACTTGAAAGCCAATATGCGACTTTCTATAGTGATCAATAGCAACCCACACCCTATCTCGTACCGTTTAGCCACAATATATCCGCGAGAGACAAACGGACAGATAACGACGGACAACAACCATGCCATAAGCTCGACCGTTACTTAAGTACGGTTGGCTAAAAACAGCTGCAGCATGATAATCTGCACAAGACCACATACGGCTTGATTGCTTCACAAGAGCTTCTTCTAGTTCTTCAGCCATCATCACAGTATCGCACTGTTGCACATTGAAATCGCTATGAAATTAACTTTGAACCGCATACGAAAATTCGCGCAAAATCGAAATATCCACGAATCGAGTAGATTTTTTAGCCGATCGATTCGCGCATCTCTACCCCTACCGGTACTTCACTGCTGCTGTCAACCTGCCTGTTGCTGCTGACCAATTGCATCTGAACAGCATCACGAGCAGCAGCAAGAGTTCTGCGTGACATGACGCTCTATGGCTGGACTAGGCCCTCTGAAACGTGATATCCTCCAATTTGTCGCGGATAACGATACGATAAAACACAAAACTAATCAAAAGCGCGTCTATTGGGGGGAGGGGAGTTATGATGTCTCAGCCTGGCATCAGAGCCGCAGTAACTTGGAGAAACATAATTTGTTGAAAAAAGCGCCAGGTTAACGCAGATGCAGATAAAATTTTAAATTTTAATCCGTTTTTTGTTAAGCAGTTTATCGCAGAAATCGCTTGAGCAGAAAAATACGCCACAGCACGGCGTTTTCAGTGCGTCGCTTCTTCGTACACAAAACTTTTTGTGCACGCCCGTCGTCATCGCTAGCTAAGTGGCCTATTATCCGCTCCGACTCGCTGACACAGGTACAGACTTAACGTCAGTTACCTTCATAATCGCAATGAAAAATCCGCTTCGTCTCAGTCTGAGCTGGCTTGGCGTAATGGCAAATCGCGTAGGCTACATTTCTCTCCACTAATTCACACATCGCACCTTTTACAGTTGAAGTGAAGCAGCGGTTCGGCTGGAAATAATCAAAGTGTCAGATAATCCGCTTATCCACACATAATCCTGGAAAGCGGCCGCTAAAACCGCAGCATATGCGTTTGACCAAAAGCCTTAAGTCGTGTTTTAAGCTGTTAGCGACTGTAATAAAAAGGAGAAGTTTTTCGGACCACAGTGTATCTTGCCTTTATCAGTTAAGTACTGAGCACGCCGTGGCACGGCATTAACTGTGTGCCTGTGATGTCTGTCTGATACCGTTTGCAAAAGATCGTCTTGAAAACTGTTCACGTTGTATTTAGTTCACAATGTGTTAGCATAACTCTGTACAGTTATTGCATCATTGCAGTCTATTTACTTCTGCATTCAGAAACTCGTAATCTGAAAATTATTGAAACAACTAATAATTACACATCGAACAACATTTCACCATATAATTAACTGCACCCACCAGACAGCTATGTAGACATATGTGGACACAATGTAGACACTGTTACTGGAACTTGAAATCGTAGCAAAAGTTGCAACAACAAACAAATATGTCCACAGTGCGAGGGTCATCCCAAAAGTTTCCGGCCTAGACATATTAGACAGCGATATTTTCCAGATAATGGAAACTGGGTGTAAGGTCATTGCTGTAGCCTGTAGGCCTCCTTTAGAGTGGTCTTAGCGTACGAAGTCACAGTCGTGAACAGCCAGCAGATGTAGGACTGGACTGCATTGCTGAAATTAGTCAATCATCAAATTCACAAGTCCTCAACTTTTTCTCCAAGTCCTTTTGTACCGACGGTTCAATGGCCAGAAACTTCCAATAATAACAAGAACTAAAGTAATCTGGCAAAAAACAGAATCACTTGTCGTTGGCTAGAGTTTTGACTTCCAAATGTCCCCTTCTCCTAGGGGTCAGAAACCCGATATAACGCAATGTGTCACTGAACCCCAGAAGTGTAGCTGACAAATGGCATCTATGATTTAGATCTGTCCAACAGTTTAAGCAAAGAGGGGGGCACAAATACAACAGACAGGCAGTCTGCGAGAGTGCAAAAAATGGAAACGTGTAGAAATAGGCGGCGGAATCGCTCGTGTCGCAAGAGTGATTCTGCCTAATAATAGCAATAATAATAACAATCACAACAATATACAGGGTGGTCCAAGAAACGGCACAAAGTTTATGGCACCATAATTCTGCAACCATACATCACAGAGTATGAATTCATTGTTGTCAATGGTCAAACTAAGACTTCTGCATTTCACAAGGTAGTGTAGCGACAACCTTAGGGCGAGGTGGCCAAAACTGCAGACATTTGCGTCAAGTTTCTTTTTAATGTCACGTGCCAAAAATTATTAAAATCGGCCAATGTTTCACGGAGAAATTGGAAAAATAAAAGTGGCACATTTTCATGGATCGCGGTATCGAGGGTAATACTGTTTTTGCATAGTTCAATTGTCAGCCGCAATAACAAAGAATATTTAACTGCTGTATTCAAATACTGACTTCAGTTACGTAATGAATTTCTTTCGGAACATTTTGCTAAAAACCACACGACGGTAAATCTTATATCCGGCAACTCTGGCTCACAACTGGAAAAATGTCATGAAACCAGAGCTTGAAGTGGGACAGAATCGGCAAATATGGCATGCTGGCTGTCACTTCTTTAGCCAACTAATAGTCTTCCCTGTTATCCTCCAGGTGCTTTCAGCCCTAAATGTTTCGACAAAAATTTTATGACAAGCAGAAAATTATCGGACATCGCCAAATTTATGGAAGACGGGGCAATTCGCCCTCCCTACCAGGATGCCACTGATCCGTTGCTTCCGTATCGCCACTTGTTTCTTCCAGAGTGAGCCGAGCACGGAACGGCAATGCACAGTTCAGAGACCACTCGGCGTAGACTCTACTACCGTCAACAACGACCGTGCACTGTCAGTCATTCCAGCGAGTTTTCCTACGCTTGGACGACTGATACCTGCTGCTCTGGTCTGCTGCTGCTGATGGAGCCTCGGATGGTATTGCATCCATGGTCGCCGAGGTCGTCCAGTTGGCCGAGTTGTTTGGAGCATGAGTCGCAGCCGACACAAAGTTCACCTTGAACTGAGCCTAAACGTCACGCAGCAGCACAAACCGTGCATCACCAGAACTGCAGAATTAATGATTAACCATAAAAAAGTTTAACGATTATGATAAAATTCTGATTCGTCAAAATTTAGGTGATCAATGAAATGGTTGTCGATAACACAACATAAATGATCAACCACAGAAACAGAGACAGACTGACTCTACTGACAGCAGGACAGGCAAACAGAATAACATACAGAAACTAAAAGGCGCTCGTGAGAGTGCATATCTCCGCCAAGTGAAGTGATTTAGACATAACCAGTGGTGTAACTTCGCGCCCCGGAAAGGTAAAGGGTAAAGGTTGTCAATTTGTATAGCGCATCGTCGTGTATACACACCTCTAATGCGCTTTTCGTCACTAACCAGAGTCGCCGATCGCACAACCGCCGCGTGCAAACACAGGCTGGCGCACCGGCCGGCCAGGCAGCCCAGTCAGCTGTACAAAGGTCCCCACCTTCCGGAGGCAAGATAACGGATGGCGCCCCCTCCTCCCCGGGGTCTGGGGCAGAGCCGGAGCCGAAATTGAACTTGATGCATTTTTGTCCTAGAAGAGGACATCTGATGGTAAAAATTGTTAAAAAATTTCTCAGTAGTTGGCTCAGTATTTAACAATACTCTGCAGCATAATGCGATTTAGGCTAACTGACTAGGTTACCACTTTTTCCACTTAAAAACAGTCATAAGCTATTGGACTACTTAATTGCTAAAAATGCTTTATTCACATAAGATAAATTCTTACTACACACTCGCTATTTCCACTGCACATTGAAAAACACACACTTCAAAAACCCTGTTTGATGATAGGCTAAACTTTATTCCTATCTGGTTCGCTGATAAAAAATGTTCATCGTGGTTTATGCAAAAAATAAATAAAATAAAACCAGAAAATACTTGACACTGGGCATGCTCCCTTTGCTTAAAATTTAAAAAAATATATCCCCACTGTCTACGTAAAAAAGTGCATAAAATTTGAAGTCCATACATTCAGCCGTTTTAGAAATATTGACATTTAACGCTTACAAATTTAGACCTTGTCCACGATTCCTTGTAAAAAACATAAAAGGATCATATCCATATTGTCCCTGGGAACAAGCATGCAAAATTAGGTTCGTAGCTATAACCGTTTTGAGGCTATCTATGGGTGACAATGCAACGATGCCATCGTCATTTTGACGTTATGTATACGCTGCTGAGCACACACAGAACGACAAAGAGAACGACAGAATGAAGTAAAAACAACATAAGTAAGTAAGTAAGTAAATGATTTATAAAGCGCCAAAGTCTTAGAAAGAATCAGGGCGCATAAGATGATGGACGCTAGGTGGCAGAAAAGGCTGACTGAAAGTAGTGGGTCTTGTAAGTGACATCTGAATGTAGCCAAGGTTTGACATTGACAAATTCGAGGAATTAAGGAGTTCCAAATTCTCAGAGCAGAGACACGAAAAGAACGAGAACCAAAGGATAAGTTATGCCATGGAATTGCAAGTAACTGACTGGTAGAAGAGCGCGTGGACACTGAGGATTTATGATATTGCAGAAGATCAGTAA
>Ga0056128_1001530_pt1 | contig 26008 bp, 17 predicted proteins | sample WorMetLIZISLAND2_FD_71113 | JGI IMG/M metagenome (GOLD analysis project Ga0056128, IMG submission 71113) | Marine gutless worms symbiont microbial communities from Max Planck institute for Marine Microbiology, Germany - Olavius geniculatus... ... | reverse complement strand
TGTACATTGTTGAACTCGATTTCTACTCCTACATCAGAATTTTCCGGGACTAAAAGAGTTGAATCATCTGCAAACTTAACTATTACATTATAGTTAGATACAGTGTTTAAGTCTAGTGTTTAGACTACAAACAAAGTAGGTCCTAGACCGGAGCTTTGGACAAATCCTCGGTTACAAGTATTAGACTTTGAAACAAAACCTCTGTAACGACAGCGCGACAGAGACTCCAACGTGATCATTCGCCGAGCATCAACGAACAAACTTGATCGGCGTCAGTCTGTCAGTTGAGTGACGAATCAATCGATATCCATCGACGACTGCAACGGCACAGCAGCAAGACGGAGAGGAGACGAATGAGGAGATGAGTAGAGATGACGTCACGCGGGAACACAGTGCAATAATGACAGGTCTGCTTCCGCAGCCGCCGCTAGAACGCTGTCAAACAGTTATCAGCACTGACTTTATGGCAATCAGGCTCAGGCTTTATAGCTCAGGTATGCTCAGGGGCCTCATGCTAGGTGTGAAAAAATTTTCTAGTTTTTAAAAAAATATATTTATAATATAAAACAAATAAAGTTTACCCAAAGCGGACAAGTCTATTACTTTTCATTACTGTACAGTAATCTGCGACGTATTGCAGCCTATAAAAGTCATTTTTTAAAGACAACACAAATTGTATCTGATTTTTTGCGCTTCAAATTTTTTTAAAAGTGGATAAATTTGCGACTGTCAGTGAACGTCCAAAAGCCAAAAATGTTTCAGCATCAGGGCCCCCCTGACCCAATGATCAAGGGCTCTTCCCCTGGACCCCGCTGGGGCAGAGCCCCCAGACCTTCTATTATAAGAGCCTCACACTTGTATTTGGGGGCCTCCAACTCTCTAACGCCAGCACTAGTCGCAAAGTCAGCCTAATGGAAGTTGGGCTTTACTCTTCACACAATATAATACTCTCTAGACTATCACTTATCAGAGAACTGGAAATTCTGAGCCATTCATACACCTCTTCATTGCTTTTCATCTTTTAAAACATAATTATTTGAATGCAGTTTTATTTGACGCTTTGTAATTGCGACAAAATTGCGGCCAAACCGCTGCAGATGGACACATAGTTATTATTGACAGCCTATTAAAAGTCGCCACCGCCCTATTTGATGGTACCATCGCAGACCTCATAGTGCTTTATGACCCTTTAGTGTCATCCAAGGTCAATGATTTTCATCTAATCTGAAACGGCGTATGCGACTTCTTATTAGTGATTTATAGTAACCTAGGCAGTAGGCTTATCTCTCACCGTTTCCGAGATATGGCTAATTTTCGGTCGAAAAACGCACCTTTTCCTACCTCCCCCATTTATTCAACTCCCAATTTGAAAATGTTCCCTTTGGAGTAGATGGCTGAAGTTTTGCATGCCCGAGTTTAAAACCATGGCTAATTATTCGTGTAAAAACTTTTCCCCTACTCCCTGCCCGTTAGTCACAATACATCCGTTACAGAGAAACGGACAGACAGACGACAACCATGACAACAGCTCGACCTTTACTAAAGTACGGTCGGCTAAAAAAATTAGAATGCAATACATTTTCTGCAAGCTTGCAACTCGGTTCGTGTCTCCAAGAACCGGAAAACAGTAGGCTTAGCCTATAGATCACTTCAGACGCTGTTTGAGCCGAATTGAGTTGAGCCGACGGCAAGAGCGACAATGAACTGATCGCGCGGTGCTGACGGCGACAAGTCTGTATCATGCCTGATGCCTTTTGCTGACTGACACATCCGGTTACAGTTTTGACACTGGAATTTTTGCTAACGGCGTACGAGCCGACCGGATATGCGTAGATCTCGTTTCATCTCCGTGCAGTTGATCGATTCTGCGTTTCACGTCAAAATGTCGCCACGCTAGTTACTTACTAGCACGTGAACGGTGAACTGCCACAATGTTTTGTTGCCGTTACAGGATGCCATAGAAGTCAAGTACAGTTGCCCCTAGTCACTTTTATTTAGGCCGTATAACCAACTCAACTCACCAGCTTATGACCGAACTCAGACCAACTTATCGACCTGATAATTGCAGTTCAAAAAGGGAAATTATATACAAAGTCAGCCAAGAAACTAAGCTCAAAATTTTCGCTAAATATTGACTAATTTTCATAATTTTTTTCACCAGCAAACGCTGTAAGAAATTTGCTATGCAGTGGCATGCACACCCAGGCCCATCGACAGGGTGGGGTAGAGGGGTTAAGCTACCCGGGCTCCGCGACGTTTGGGGTCCCCCGCCATCGGTCAAAAATATAGAGTACATTAAACTGCACCATTTAAAAAAAATCAAAAAAAAATTCCTCGGGCCTCGCAGGAATGTTTGGAGGGTCCCGCGAGAATTTTTCCCTGGGCCCCGCTGTGGCTCTCGACGGGCCTGTGCACGCCACATCTACGACCTATAATATGTTGCTACACTACCATGCAAAACATAAATATCCGAAAACCAACAACGTATAGAGATGAGCAGAATGTCTAATGCTAACTATTTAAAGTATTTAACTTAAATGTTTTTTTCACGCTTGCGATGTTGGAAGTTTTATGATTTGTGGTCGCCAACGTTTAGATGATTGCAAATAAGGCTTACTTAACGAGTGTCCGTTAATATGTCTGCCCGGTACAATTTACAGTAGAAACAGAGACGAGTATTCACGGTTAAATAAAAAAATGCATACCACTGAGATGATCGAGGAGCGCTCTTTGCTATTATCAGCTACAACACATCGTTAGAACTGATCATCATGCGCTGTCTGATAATGCGGTGAAATCGTCAGTCTAATTGATCTTGTTTTCAGGTGTCCTGTCATCCGTTCACTGATCGCTCGCCGCCGTAGAATTCGCGTTCTTCCAGACACAATATACGTAGTCCGTTCGATCGGCTTCTAACCGTATGACTGCAGTGCTACTGGCGACTTAGGCCTACTAACACAACTGACACCGATTAACGTCAACCACTGACTGACGGCAACATCCATGCACGTCGTGATCGTAGTCGATCTGGATTGCAGAGCGCAGTCGTCGATGAGGCGTGAATGAAACTGACAGCAGACGACCGACGGACGGACCGATGGAGTTTGAGTGACGTGCAGTGGCGCGCGATCTGAATGCCGCCTTCAACACCGACTGCGTGAGAAAATCAGCCGTGACGCAGAGTACAGACCACCAATGCAGCGCTCGAACGCCACGCCGGCAAAGTAATTACCCAGATTGACACAGCTCGACGACGTAGAACTGCCGATACACGCCAACGCTACTAGAAACAAACCGCGCATCCGTTTTTTCCCGAGCCCCCATGTCCATTCTATAGTTGCTGATTGAGATTCAGTGCCGTAAGTCACGTGCGCCAGAGAAATGGAGACGCACGTTCTATGTAGCCGGGCGCGCCCAGCCTGCGTCTAGGTCAATGAGTTTTTTTGTCGACCGTTCTCACTCGTCGGCGTCGCTCAGTCGTCTGACTACGTCGTTGCGATTCTGCTCGGCTGCAGGGCCGCTCGCGCGCGAGCGCGAGTTTGCACAGAATGTTTGCGCTGAGCACACAAGACCGAGTCGATCGTGACCACGGCGCCATGGCCGGTAGCACGGCGACTAGGTTGAGATACGACGCCGGGTCCAGCGAGTAGCCTCAAGGGTCGGTGGTCGCGGAGACGAACCGACCAAACGGTGGCTACGCTGTGAAACGCCGTTTACTCGCATGGACACCGGACGTCGTGATGGCGACTGCAGTCGCTGCAAGCTTCACGCCGGGCTTCTGAAACTAGGGGTAACCCAGGATTTGAGTCTTTCACAAAACTCTGCTTTTTCTTAACCTATGGTAAAGTCTCTCGAGATTCTCGGGTTACCCGTTTGCCTAGTGGCGTTGCGAGAAAAGTGAATTGGGACCTTACCTTTCTTCCCTTCCTCTCATTTTTCTTTTTTTCTTCTTCCCCCTTCCTGTCACCTTCTCTCTTTTTCCCATTTCTCCCTCTTTCCTTCCCGTCCGTTCCCTTAGAGGCTTAAAAATAGGATCACCTAAATTCTAGCTGAAAAATCTGAGAGAGCGCTGTAAGCTGTCATAACGGGTTCTGCGACGGTGCTTTAGCCGAAATTTGATGCATTATGGCCTTAAAATATAAAATCTGTTGGCAACAACCTTAAATGTTTTGAGCCGTGTAAATGGGATTGGGGAGTGTGCTCCTTGTTTTTAAAAAGCACATCAGAGTTGGTCACCTTGAGGTGGAAGTCGCTCGAGAAGACCGTCCGCTGGCACTCACTGTTCGATCAATGAAACAGCCGAGCTCTGCCCGATTGTAGAAGACGCACGCCAGACGCAGCTTAATACGACCAGTCGCTGGGTTGAGTTCGTCGAACAACGAACGCCAGCCACGCAGAGGATTATCACTAAACCGACGCCGCAGACGAAAACAGCTGTTGCCATCAAACGCTTCATCATCTATCACTGCATGGCAAGATCCACGCATCATGGCGCTGGCGCTGGCGCTGCAGCTGACATGCTACGAATTTAATAAATACTGCGTCCGAATGAAGGTGGGTCGACCCGACGCCGCCGCATGCCGCCGCAGATGAATTGTATTCGGCACATAGGAGCAGCCCTAATCTTGCATCGCTCCTCACTTCCTGGTGCGTCAGCATGGCTATAGCCTATCGATGTGCTTTTGCAAAATTATACAATACATATGATATCGCATAATGAAAGCATGCGTGCATTGGACAGACTGAGAATTTGAACTTCATCAATTTTTGGCAAAATTGACGAATTTTTACGAATTTTAAAATGGTCGGTTTAATCAACGAATTCTCAATGATGCATGCACGTCCTTGCACCTGAAACCTTCTTTGAAAATGCGAAATTGAATGAAAAAAAATTAACTATAAAAATGGCGCTTACCGGGCCTAACGTAAAATTAGTTTGCTCAGACCCCTTTCGAGCTTCAAAATACGTCTCTGTGCATGTGAGCATAAAGTATTTGGAATTTTATTTCGTAGTCAATTAGCGAATGTTGACGGCTTTTGACTCCGTACATAATGAGTAATTACTCAGTTGTAACAAATAAAAGAAAATAATTGGACGTATCAAAACTTATTTTCGGCTAGGGTTTTGTTGCAGACGTCCAAAATGGGAAGCTGTTTAGATCTGCCGAGAAAACAGGCTCAATCCAGCAAACGTCCAGCAAACGTCCAGCAATTCACGTGTATTTTGAATAAATTTGCTGGAAGTTTGCTGGACGTTTGCTGGATCGTGTAAACACTCTATAAGGATCGCTGTCGATGTCGCCCTCAAGCTTAGATTCAATTGCGTAGTGGCTGCGACGTCAGCGATAACAAGCGCAGTCGCTGCATTGCAAATTGCAACGACTTCACCTCACTTTGGGCTTCAGGTCGTCTGCTGGACCAGGCGTCGACTATTGAAACATATCCGACAGTAGGCCTCTAGGTCTGGGGTGTGTATTTGACTGCCGCGCCTAGCGGCTTGCATCTTCTTTAAAAGTGGAAAAATGAATTTAATATAATGATAAGAAAAAGGCGTACGGTTTATTATTTTCAGGTTCAACGTATTTTTTTCTGCTACAAGTAAATACCAGCCCTCTTTTTACGTTTCACGATAGGCTACGCCCCTGGTCGGGCTTTCTATTAGCTAACCTTCACCTAGCTGACTGCTGGCTGTCCATCTGTCCGTCTAACACGTCAGATCGTTGGTTCATTCATCACTTTGCAATGACACGAATATCGTCGACGAGCGCCGACTGATATTACAGATATAAGATATTCATATCTACGTTATTATCTGCATTGTTGACACAACACCGGCCGACAACTTCGGCCCACCCACGTTGATTATACCCAGTCGCTTCATCGATCTCGGCTTGGAGTCTTTAACCGCTACCATTTTTGTGATTTTACAGCCTGTTATGCGTGTGCCTTCGCTAAGCTTATCAACACTGTGTGTGCTGCGTAGGTTCGGCCTAATGCGATTGCGTTTGAACCACGTAACGTTGCTAAGAGCGTAATTTTACTCTCTCCCTAAATTGTCTCCCTTCCTTAGTCGGACTTACGGAACCGGGCGACCTCGCGTTGCACTTTGCCACAAATTTCTAGTTGTTTTGGGCCCGGCGATAGGTCAAACCTTGGTTGATGGGTACGATATGTCGTCTGTCTGTCTTTCTGTTAGTTTGTCTATCTGTCGTCTGTCGTTTGAATGTAAAGCAGGTATTGTGGCTAAACGGTACGTCGTAGGGAGTCGGCGATAGGGCAACGACGAGTTTCTATAGGCTGTCAATAATAGTAATCATGTATCTATTTGTAGCGGTTTGGCCGCAATTTTGAATGCAAAGTTGCTGCCTGCAGTTATCATCAGCGTGCGCCGAATTACCGTATCCTATAAGCTTATCCTAGCGTTTATTGTAGCGTTCGATATAGCGGCGTCACCATAGCATGTATGGAACTGCAGTCGATCTGGGAAATCGCTTTCTTTCCGCGACCGGAAGTCTGACGCCGGCCTTCGACGTATTATAGTGATGGTTTAGCTATCCATTTGGTCACAAATGCGCCAACACCGCATGCACTCTGTCAAGTGCAATTAGGCTAACGTCGACTTTTTACATAAATGTAAAAGGGCGAATTTTGGTGCTTTGACGAATCAAAATGCTGAAGCTATTGTTAAAATGTTAAACACTTTGCCTCACAGAGTGTTCTAATTGCTATATGTTCGTAATTTTAGTAACAAAGTGTTTAACATTTTAACAATAGCTTCAGAATTTTGATTCGTCAAAGCACCAAAATTCGCCTTTTTACATTTATGTACATAGATCACGGCGTCTTGGAGATCGTAGGCTATGCCATACATCCCCAAGTCTATAGCAGTGGCGTAGCCAGAAATTTCAATTGGGGGGCCTGGTCTCACTTCCTCTCCCCTCCGTTCCGTAATTTGTCCCTCCACTTTTCTCTCTCGCTCCCTTCTTTCCCCTGTCCTCCCCTCTTCCTCTCCCCTCTCCTCCCTTAAAAGTATATTAGGACCCCCTAAAATTCAGCTAGGGGGTCTGGGGAAGCGCTGTAAGCTCCCCCAGCGGGGTCTGTTGCGGAGCCCCAGCCGAAATCGAATTTGGTGCATTTTAGCTTTTAAAAATGAGATATGGTACCAACGATTTTAATTATTTTAAACTGACTTAATTGGACAATTTCGTGCAGTTCAAACGTATGCTTATGTTTTGTCTGGATGATTGGGAGGGGGCTGGGCCCCCTGCCCCCCCCTTGGCTACGCCACTGGACTATAGGCTCGCTCAACTTTGATTCTAAATCCACAATCTTATCGGTTGAAATAGGCCTAATTAAAATTCAGAAATCAGAATGTTTTCGAATTTTATGATAAAGTAGGAATATAACTATTTTGTCGATAGCTTTTGTCATGGCCTTTGTTAACACATAATAAAAATCTAAATCACTGCGAAATGTGGGTTTTAAAATATTGTAGGCCGCCTATAGTTGACGTTTGTGTGTGACGTGACGACGGTGACGTGCGTACGTAGTTTTAACGTCACAGACTCGCCATCACAACAACAGGTTTCCAGTCCAAACGTGCAAATCGGTAATTTTAATAAATTTTGATCAAAATTAATGTTAGCTTAAACATGTTGTTGTTGAGTTTTACTACGCGATAGTCCGTCACGCGAGGAGGAAACAACGGTAAATACACGGTTTAGCCACAATACTTGCGTTACAGTACGTCTTTACAGACGACGCAAACAGACAGACGACAGACGACACATCGTGCCAAAGACTCGACTTAACAGTTGGCCAGTAAGCACAACGTGGAGTCCACGACACGCACTCGTGAGTTGTGATCAAAAGTTGCGCGAGCCTACGCCCGATATTTTTGTAGTGGAGCCTGTGAAGTTAGAGTTTCATACTCCGAGCTTTTTGGTGGCAGATTGCGCATCCGGTTTTGATTCGTATAACTCCACGTCAACATTGCGCATTTAAGCATTTATTCTTTTTTTTGCTCTGGAATAAGCTTGTTTGAATTTCGTATGTGCTTGCTGTAATTATCAGAATTGACGATGGTGTTGATGACAATGATCGCAAGGGTGGCTGATGGGCTTCCTCTAGCGGCGTCTGTGCAAGAAGAAGAACAAGTATGTTTACCAACTGGTGCGACTATAAAACATTGCAGTATTTTGATGTTGAAGTAGATGTGTAAATCTATATAGGGTGCCGGTCTAAAGTAGGATACCCTGATTTAAGCAATATGACATACCTCACTACTTCGTATTCTTTAGTAGATGGTCAAACTTCAACTTGTTGAAGACTCCAGACTATGTCGGGTAGTTGACAGTGTGAAGTGTAGACGTGTTAAGTCAACAGTCACAATGCCACAACAATTGTCGGCATATCCCTCGCTTTTCACGGAAGGGTCGCGACTCCCTTTCACCAGTAAAGGTTAGGGTTCGAATGATACTATCATTGGGGTATTGGGTATTGGCCAATACTGGCCGGTATTGGGGTGGATCGGGTATTGGGCAATAGTTACCACCAAAGTTAATCTGAACATTGCCGATTAACACCCTACATTGCAAATTGATAGGTGTTTATGCTTAATCCTTAGGGGTTTCAATATTTTTTAATCAATTTTTAGTTTATTTTTTATCTGGTGTTTAAAAAACTTAGTGAGCATCAGATTAAGAAAAATAGATTGGAATAAAGATAAATTTTTTCTCGACAAAACAATAACTCATGTAGTAGTGTTGCATTTGTGTAAACTTCAGAACTGTGTACTAGCATTTGTTTCTGCTGATTTTGTTGTTACATTTGCTGAATTGCAGACTGGCAGAAGTTTGCTTGAATATCAAGCTCAAGCGAAGCAGTTGTTTCGACGAATGAACAGCAACACTCCAACACGTGGCAGTCTGGAAACTGGCTCTTACCTCTTCCAGTTCGTTTTCGTTTGATTTATTCATACAAATAAACACAGAGTTAGCTGTGTCAGTGTGCATGTGCTGTCGCGAGTGAAAGTTATATAGTGTATAAGTGCAATCACATGCTGTTATCATTACAAGTACATTGCCAAGTGCCAAGACATTTATGCAAGTTCACAAGACAGCCCTCAGCAGGACAGACCCCAGTTAACAAGGGAGTGTCTTGGTGTCCGTGCAGAACATAATGTTTGGGATGCCAAATTGTTCCGGTTTTAAGATCTGTCAAGACATACTTTCACTAAAAAAAGTGTTTTTTCTGTCATTTCAGCTTACATAAAAACATATTAACAACAAGAAGCCCAGCTGTTCCTAGGATAGCTGACCATACTGGTTGTTACTGACCTTGAAACGTCAACAAAGCCTTGGATGACCAAGGTCCATGATTTTTATTTCATCTGAAAAGGTGTATGCCATTTTCTATTAGTGATTAATAGTAACCTTGGCCCTATCTTTCACCGTTTCCAAGATGTGGCCAGTTTTCCATAGAAAAATGCACATTTTTCCTACCCCCCGTCCATTCATCCCGAATTTGAAAATGTTTCCCTTACACTAGATGGCTGAAATTTTGCATGCCCGAGTTTCGCATGCATGGCTAATTATCTGTGCAAAAAGTTTTCTCCTAAGACCTACCTGTTGGCCATGATACATCCATTATGGACAGACAGACGGACAGGTGGATGACAACCATGCCAATAGCTTGAATATTACTTAAGTACCATAGACCTCTTAAAATAAGGACTGACAGTGGCCATGCTCAGGTTCGCGAACTTGGGTCCATCGGTAATTGCAGTTTTTTTACTATAAGTTTGACAAATGTGGTCTGTTTGCTACAAAATTTTGTACACATAGTGTCACAGACAATGTGAACAAAGGTGTTGTGTTAAGATACAACATTTTGCTATTTTTGTGCAGTTCTAAAATACTTATTATTGTTTATGGCCAGAAAACTGTTTGGAAAACTGTTTGTAAAACATTCAGCCTTAAGATATTGTAGTGCTGAGTGTTTATGTTGTTGTTATTTTGTAATCTATTCATAGTTGTCGGTTTCAAAACCATTATTACAATTTGTCATTTATGCTGTTAAAATGTGATATTTTGCAGCTATTATGTTGAACGTGGAGTGTGCTATCTGGTGCTGTGTGAAAATTCATTCTCAAAACGTCAGGCTTTTGCCTATCTTGAAGAGCTACAGACAGAGTTTGCTATGCAGTATGGTCACAAGATTGGGACAGTTTCAAGGCCCTACAGTTTCATTGAGTTTGGTGAGTACGTTTTATTATGTTGCATGTTACTGTTGTGTGGCTCAGTAGTCTAACAGTAATATGTCGGACTTGTAATGCTGAGGTAACTCAGAGGCGCAGTCAAACGCATCGGTACACTGTCGGGTAATGACCTTAGGCAAGTTGTTCACACACATGTCCCTCTGTCACCAAGCAGTATAATTTGGTACCGGCTTCACCGCTGGGATGTAATCAGGCATACCGCACAATACACTGGCTTCGTATCCGTGGTCACGCAGTGTAAAGACTGGTGTCTGGCTGAGGGCCTTAGGAAATGGAGATCAGCGCCGCCCTATGGGCCCTAAGGCTCAGGAAGGACTTTACGTTTACGTTTTACTTTACGTTTATGTTACTGTTGACTAGTCAAGAGCACTACTTTTTATTTTTTTTTATTTAAGAAACCAATATTTTTAGAATTAGTCCAGGTTGTGCCAGATCACCAAAAAGTTATCTTTTAGGAATTGTTTGAACTTTTAAGAAACCTGTCTGTAAAAGAAACCAACAGTGTTAACACATTAAACATTTATTATAAGCATTTTTTTATTAGTTTACAGCTGATGATACTGAATGTTTTTGTTTGAATTCATCACAGATGGACAACAGTTTTGATGGATATTTTGCATTTTAGACACATTTATACAGAAAACGAAGAAGTCTTACATGGATTCTCGTTCCAGGCGTAACTTTGGACAACTGAATAACGAGTTGCAAGATGTCCAGCGAATCATGGTTCAGAATATTGACGATGTTCTCACTCGTGGTGAAGCATTGTCAGGTACAGATCTTTACTGTGTATAGTAAATAGTCTGAGACTGAGAATGCTAACAAAATGGAAGATATTTAAGTCATCGTTGTCTATATACAGTTGAAAGTAACTGTTATTTTTCTTACTCAGTGATATTGATAGAAGCAGCATGGCTGCGTGGTCACATCACTGAATTTGATTGGGACAACTCTGGGTTTGTGGTTTGAGTTGCTGATGGCGTTAAGAAGGGAATCGAGACAAACTGTTTCAGTGATCGAGGAAACTCGCCAGGGGCCACAGAATCAATACAGCATGGACACTGAATTCCATCCTACATTTAAAGTGGGATGGAAAGAATCCATTTTCGATCCCACTTTTGATAATCTCATGTCCTCAAGATGCACAGATTTGCACCTATATTTTCACAGCTAGGGAGGGGCAAACACCCAGCCTGACCCCTTGGTGCACATTCACCATCCCACTTTTTCAGAGTCTCCATGGCTGCTGAAACTCCCACACTATGCACATTGCACAGGTGTGCAATGTGCATGACAAGCCCTTAGTCGGGTGGGCACAGCATTAAAAGATGTCTGTTAGAACTGTTTGTTCATCATAGCGCCACTTTTTTTTCACATCATCACTTAGTAAAATAGAGTGTGATGTGTTGCTTGTACACTGGTGTACAACATACATATTCTTTTAGCAGAGTTCAAGCATAATATATGCTCTGCAGAATTTGTCCTGTTATGTATGTCAGTTGAAGTGCCATGTAACGATTGTGAATTGACGTCTTGACATTAGCTCTGTTAGCAAAATTGTTTTATTTATTGCACATGGCCCCACTTCATGTCTAAATCAAACAGTAAAAACGAAGCAAATAACCTTGCTATATAGTGAAATGTGTTAACAAAGTTATGAAAAATGCATTTTGCATATAAACTAATGTCGTTTACCATGTGTTGTTCAGCATTAGATGACAAAGCCAGTAATTTGGCATCACTGTCGCAGAAGTACCGGAAAGATGCTCATTATCTCAACCTGAAATCTTCCTACTTCAAAATTGCTGCAATTGTTGTCGTTTTTGTCGTCATTTTGCTGTTCATTCGATACTGGTTTTTCTGACGTGTCTGCCATTTATGTTTCTGGCATTGTCGTGTGCATGGTTGTTGAAACTTGTGGGATGTGTAATTTTGTGTTATTGTTCATCTGCATGTTTCTGATGTTATCAGACTTCATTGTTTAGTCAGACAGTTCTGCAGTGAATTAAGAGTGTCAGTTCTGGCACAAAATGTGATGGACAGAATCACATTGTTTATTCATAGTCATAGTCATATTGGGTGTGCCAATAAAAAAAACAACCTCCTGGGAAAATTCTATTTCTCCAAAAAATGCATTTTTACATAAAAGCAATAATAACTTCTGAATTGAACCAAATATGGTAATGAAATTTCCAGCATGCATGGCCTGATTCCTCTACTGTTAATATTGTAAGTTTCGGTGGAAAAAGTCGACTGCCACATTTTTAGAGATATAGAATTTTTCCTAGTGGACTGTTATTTATTAGCATGCCCTTTATATCTGTGTAAGATAAACAGCACATTGCAGCAACTATTTTTAATAATAAAATGACTAGAGAAAAAAGTAAAGTTTGACACAGTGGTTATACATTCAAGATTATGCATCAATGCAAACTCCAGTTATAAGCAAATACAATAGACTAGTATCTGTTTTTGAACAAAATCTTGATGACAAACAGTTGGTTCTACTAGGTGGGCCTTTGATCTACATGGTTCCCTGTCAAAACCTGGACCGTACAAACTAGCCCACTAGATGAACCTTAACCCTAACCCTTGCCCTAACACTAACCCTAACCTTGACCCTTATCTAACCCTATCCCTAACCCTGTTCCTAATCCTAATCCCTAACCCTATCCTTAGCCTTATTTCCTAAACCTAAGCCTATATCACTGTGTCCAGGTTTTGTCATTCCCGGTTTTGTCGGTCCAGGTTTTTCAGGACACATATCTACCATTGCAAGTTAAAAAATAATGCTTTATACTTCTGTCCGTATTTTTGTACAAGAGTACTACATAAAACGTGTTGTACTGTAATGTAAATATGTTATGCATTATATAAACAAGCATGATGTTGCATAATAATTTTATCAGTCTCTCAAAAAACATTCAAGTTTTGTTGTATTTCCCGACTGATGACCTAATTTGTCAGCGTAAGTCTTATGCTTTATTATTTGCGTGTGTAAGTTATATAGTGTACATTGTAGTGATGCATTCATTGTTCATTGTTCATGTATATATCTGTAAATAAAATGCTTACTTTGGCATGAGGACAAATCTGCTTAGAAAGAAATCTGTGTTTTAAAATGGACTGCTGAATTCCAAACTGTTTTTAATGAATTAAGTTTTATTGGTGAAGATTAAACTGCTACACAACTGTGTCAAACTAATTAGTAACAAACAGTGCATGGTGGTATGCAAGGTGTCTAAGCAATCTTGCTATAAATGACAAGTGGCATTTTCCAAGTGAATGCTGGTACATTTAGTCAGGGACACAAAAATAATATGTCATGCTATTTTCTTTACTCGTACATTTCTGGTAAAATGATTGACCATTAATTGTGCTGTGGTCATGGGGAATTTATCCTAGTTTCGTTGCTGATGATATAACTGGACAGCCAGCTATTTTGCTGGCACCTACACTAAACAAACAGTATAAAACATATGAAATGTTTTCTTACATTTTAACATTTATGAAGTCTTGTGATATTTTGTGCCAAAGAGTGAGCAAGTGAGTAGGGTTTAACATCCCACTCGACACAGTATACAGGGTGCGGCAGAAAAAAGCAGCCCCTAAAGTTTTTCACTGTTTTCTCAGCAACTGTTTGATATTTTAATCTGAAATTTTACATATTTATTTTCTGAGATGTTCTACGGCTAACTACCAAGAAAAATATGATTCTGTTGAAAAATGACAAAATTATAGATTTATTAACATGACCGCCTACCAATTTTTCAGCATTCAAAAATGTTCAAGCTACAACCCCAATTCAATAACATCGTTAAATCATTGAAGCAACAAAGTTGTCAAATGTCTGTCAAATGTAAATTTATATAGCGCATTATTGTAAACGTCTGACGCGCTGTACACACTAGTACTGCGAAAACAAAAATGTCTTTAATGACTGTCTGAAATTGTCTGCAGAACATTCCGGATCACCAAGTTCATCGAGCAGTGAGTTCCAGACAGTTGGACTGGCAACAGAAAACGGCCGTAAGGGCTAAGATGGTGACGTGGCACGGAAAGTTGGTGTCTGCTGGCCGAACGCAGACGCTATCAGAAAACGACGTCAGAGACTGGCGAGCAGTGGTCCATCAGGTACCGAGGTGCTTGGTTGTGCTGGCATCGGTACATCAGCATACCCAGCTTGTACTTCACGCGGTCTGGAACGTCAAGCCAATGAAGCTCGTTGTGCGTGAGATGAGTCAGACCGTGGTTGTATTTCCGTGTGTCACTGACAATGCATGCGGCCACGTTCAATACTCGTTGCAGCCTGTCTGTTAACTAATGATCAGATGCCAGAATTCCAATGTCATTGTGAATGTTTGAAGTGTCCAGCGCCAGCCCCAAGCTCCAACACAAGCCTTCAGTTGCTTAATTTGAGAATTCTTTTGTGATTGTTTTAAGCTTGTGGTAAACCTCCAACATTGCACCCCACACGTAATAGTCCATTGGGTGTATATTCTGCAAATTTGGAGGCCATTAGTTCGTTGTAATGAAATCGGGACAGCTGGCCTCTTTCTGTGCGCTATATATGCTGGCACACAGTCTTGCTGGCAGATGAGCCCAATGGGCTTCCGGCGATTGCTTTAAAAGAACGATAATTTAGTGATAATTTATAAACAACATTACTGTTTATCAAAACGTCACTGTAACGTCATCGGCAGTAATGTATAACCGGTTTTTGAAAATTAAATAGCATTTTAGCTTAAACATTTTAATGCTGAAAAATCAGTAGGCAGTCATGTTAAAAAGTCTTAGTTTTTCAACAGAATCATTTCACTTGGCAGTTACATGTAAAAGGTTTCATTAAATAAATCTGTAAAATTCCAAGTTAAAATTCCAAACAGTTGCTAAGAAAAGAGCGAAAAACTTTAGGGGGCTACTTTTTCTGTCGCACTCTGTAGGTCATTTCGGGGATGGCCTTTCCAGGCAAAATTGCACATACACCGAATAGTGGAACAGAAAGTTTAACCTTTATAGAAAAACAAAATACAGAAACGACCAAAACCTGAAGTTGTAAGAACTTGCCATTATGGAGGTGCCAAAGAGTGGTAGTATTATGACATTTTGTGTCATTAATCCAATTGTCATATCAGCGTTATTTCACCAAACATTTTGTAGCAATAAAAATGTCGCAGGCACAAAAACAATGGATTACATAAAAGTCATACAAAACAAAATGAAATATTACCAGTGAGTAGGCTAAATTTCGTTGTCAAAGCAAAACGACGTAACTGTACACACAGTTGTAGTCATTAATATAAAAACGGCATGCAATATCAGTTGTTGAAAATCACCAGTAACAACAGTCATCACAGACACCGTCATTCGCTGCATAGATTTGAATTCGCACCCCACTGTTGACATAAATACTAACAATATAACAAATAATAAAAATAATAAATAATGATAATAATAGTGACAAGGCTGGTAAAATTTCATACATCGTAAGCCTAAAATAAATCTTCATTTTGTACATTTTCGTCTGCAAACATACTGAAATTCATGTTCATAAACAAGTCCAATTTTCAGCAGTTGCAAAAACCACCGTCCTAACCATCAGCACTAAGTTCCATCAGCAGAGACTTTGTTGCCTGAAACTTACCGTCGGAAGTTTTAGTGGCTAACTGAAACAAAACTTTTTCTATAATAGACCGAATTCGCTGAACTGTACACGCGATGATAAAGTTTTTGTCGGACGATGATGACACAAGTATTAGTCTGTGCTTTGCCAGTTGGTATCGTAGTAAGTCCTCAATGGTTTGTGCATGTTCCTCCCATGAACCATCCACGTATGACTGTAGATCTTGCCGGGCAGCCTGCAGTGTGAACAAACACCACATCATATTATGAACTGAAATTACAGCAAACAGAACTAATATCTACAAATACAAACACGATTCCGCCTATAACTACACGTTTTTCTGTAGTGTGGTCCATCATTATGTCTGTCGTCTGACACATTTATACACTCTGCTTAAACCATTTGATGGATTTCAATGCCATTTGGCAGATACGCTTGTGGGGTCCAGGGACACGTTCATCAGATGGAGTACCTGACCCTGAGGGGAACGGGAGACTTAGCTCAAAAGTCCAATTGCAAATTGCTGCTGACATTTGGCAAATACAAATGAGGATTTGTGTGTACTGGCGACAGTGATTTTGCTTCTTACCAAATTACTTCTGGTTTGTTTGTTCTCTTACAAAAGGCTGAACTATTTCACAAATGACATCACCTCTTCAAGCGGTATGAGCTTTGTAACCGGCGTGTCGTCAAGCTGGTGCTTCTGACAAATGTGTATCACTTCATAGATCAGCTGCTTTACTGATATGTAGCAACTGTTGATTGCCTTCAACAACAGTGTCAATTGGCATAGTTTCAGCACATGATAGTTTATGACATTAGTGATAAAATGCATCTGACGACACAAACCTTCTGAATAACACCAACAAAACTGTTACTATAATTTTCAAACATCCTCTCCAAACAGCTTAAGTTGATTTGCTATCAAGACATATTTTGCTTGCATGCAAACTGGTTTTTTGAACCACTGCTACTCACTGTCAACATAAGAACAGTATCACAGCACGTGACGTCAGTCACCAGTTTTCTCGTCACACTGTAAAATGTGAGCACCATTCTTGATGCAGAGCAAAACACAAAGGCAAAAACACTAAAGGCACAACATATGTACAACCAGCAATAGAAACAACAAACAAAATGCATACGTTTTTATCCACACAATTCTGTATGATGACCAGACTTTCTGGTGAAACTACTGACTCCAACTGGCGTTGAAGTGAACGGAACTCAGCCATATTTTCATGGTAATATTCCACCTTGCTCTGAAATCATAACCAACAAATCGAGTTTGCTCCTCCGTATGACAGCAGATACCATGCATGGGGCATTATACAAAAGCTGCGTTTTTGATGCTGAAGGCATTCGTGTTTGGTCATAGATAAGTATACTGAAAATACGCTAATTTATGCATGTCGACTCAATGCTGCTGACGCCACAGCAGATGAAAAATTCGAAACAGTCGACAGAAATTAAAACTATTAGCTAAAACTATTAAAACTATAAAAGTTTTAATAGTTTTAGCTAGGATGTTTTTCATGCTCCGGCATAGACTATCTAATTTGTCGCTGAACATGTTCGTGTTTGGTAGGCCATCCAAAACGCAGCTAAAATTTCTGTTATTTTTTTACGAATGAATGATCCAAAACAAGTAGCCTACATTTAGTGAACCACAATAATAATAATAATAATAATAATATGTGAACATTTATATAGCGCACTATCATTTCGAAGAAATCTCTTGTGTGCTGAATGCGTTATCAGTACATCTGAAACAAAAATGATTTAAAGAAACGTTTAAAACCCCCATAGATGATGAATGTTTGCTACTGGTAATAATGATCTTTAGTTGATCCTAACACATTAATGGCAATAATAAGCTGTGACGTTTAGAGCATTGCACAGAGCAGCACATTACTGCAGGAAGACTGTGATATTTCAAGTTACATTCACTTATGGTAGATGTGTAGAAAGCCAGCAAATGACGAGAAAGGTTAATTTGTGAAACAAAAAGTAACTAATCCCAGAAAAAATGCATGGGCCACGCTTCACTGCCAGAAGATGTTACAAATGTATGACAAGTTTAAATTTGTCTTTAAAATTCTCACTAATAAAAATAACAATTTTTAACAAATCATGCTGTACCTACCAATATGATATTGCAAAGGATCTTCATCTGTCCATTTGTCAAAGGCTTGAGTTGTTTGACGCCGCTGATAGTGGTAACAAACTTAGCAAAATGATCAGATAAGTCGCCCTGAAAGCAAAACCAAGCTAGACTGAATTACTGACATGCTCACAGAATTATATCATTCTACAACACCCAAGTCCATCTAGAGACCAATATCCAAGATTCTTGCACTAGCATACAGAAAAGTAAATGGGAAACTAAGTGACAGTGATCATTATTTGAGATCACATCACACCACAAACATGTCGCTGCACTACCTTGTAAATTAATGTCAGAAGAAATAATATGCACTTCGCAGTGCACCCTGCATACTGAAGCACTTGCTTGCAGTACCAACTCGGAAATGTGTGGCTGTTATAGGCAGCAACTTTCCAACAGAAGCAAGTCACAACAAGTCACCAAAGTATTCACGAAAATGCAAAATCACTGATTGATTCTTTGCATTGCAACGACACAAACGACACTGTAGTATATCCCATTCCAACTTGTGTAAAATATAAAAACACGAATCCCAGCAGTTGCTAGGGTGAGGGGGGTTGACCGTACTGGTTGTCACTGACCTTGAAGGTCATCCAAGATCGACGATTTTCATTTCGTCTGAAAGGGCGTATGCCACTTCCTGTTAGTGCTTAATAGTAACCTAGGCCGTATCTCTCACTGTTTACGAGATATTACCAGTTCTCCGTCGAAAATTGCGTGTAACCTTTAAGGTCATCCAAGGTCAATGATTTATAGGTCATTTGAAAGCCAGTATGCGATTTCCTATTAGTGATCAATAGCAACCTAGGCCCCATCTTGCACCGTTTAGTTTCAACAATACATCCGTTACAGACAGACAGACAGACAGATGACAACCACGACAAAGGGCCGACCTTTAAGCTTACAGCTTAGCAGTCAGCCAAAAATATAATAGCCATAAATAATGCCATATATATGAAAAGCATGTACAAGTTAATTTCCTTTTTTACAGAATGTATAGCTGACTTACATTGTACACAAAAAGGAAACCTGAGCATATCTAAATCATGAAAAATCTCATAAACGTAATAAAACCTTTTATTTTAGAATATGTAACTGCTACAAATGCACCTGCAATTTGGCTAAAATCTGCATGCTGATCTTGTAGTTAGCACATGTTGCAGATGACTGACGAGTTTTAATATCCAGTAGCTCCAACAGTTCACAGTACTGTCGTACAACATAAGCCATGAGTATGCAATCACTCGCCTCGTGGCGGTGTGGGAGCTGTCTCCAAAATTCAGAAAAACTTTTGCCAAAAATGCATAATTTAGGGATGAAAACCCCTGTTTCAGAAAAATTTATGAGCAAAATCGACATTTTGAGCATCCATAATTTCCGCTGTCGCATATTTGCAGCTGCCTGTAGAAATTCTGACAGAAATTTGTGGTGTAGGTCGAAAAATTGCAACTTTCTATCCTGCCTACATTTTTTAAGTCATCAGATACCTGCAAATGTCTGACAGAAAAAAATATGGGTGCTCAAAATTTCAATTTCGCCCCCCCCACATTCTCCAAAATGGGGGTAAGCCACAAGTTGTATTTTTGGCCAAATAATTCCAACAAGAAAAAAATTTTCAGGTTAGAATTTAAAAGGTAAAATTGCTACATTTCGCTACCACAAAGCACTACACTGTTACATCAATCCTATTAGGCCTACTGCAGATATAACTACTTTCAACACAACTTCTAATGTTAGTGAATTTAACACGAGCTACAGGTAGGCCTATGCAATGTATGGATGTCAACATTAAAATATTAAACACATTCATTTCTATATGACAATGCATGTATGAACCCAATTGTTCTCTGTAGCTTTATACCAAAATGTAAATGCAAGTTATTTTATCACAGCTAGCGTAAAATATCTAATTTAAATCTTTATTCACATTGTGGTAAATGGACTCAAAGCAATAGTGACAGTGAACAAATATTTAAAGATCTAAAATATCCCACAGATGGGCTGTAAATTGAGATTAATGTTGCTGCAGTAAAAAATGTCTGGCATTACGTGTCTATTTATCCCTACCAAAATCAACTGCAATGAATCCAAATGTAGAACAGTTTTTGGATAACGCTGCTCTTACTTTTGGCAGATTTCCATTAATCTTTGTTTGCAGTTTTCGCAGCTTCTCGTTGACTTGATCGAGAGATCGCCACACCTGGTCCACGTCGTCGACAGCAGACGGTTGACTGGCTGCCCGATACGCAGCAATCTGGCGAGACTGCACGTGCTCACTGCAAGTTTCACACACTCGCAAGTAGCGACAATACTTCGGCTCTTTCTCCGGACACTGATTGCACACAAACACAACAGCACACTGTTAATAATGTGACACATTACTAGAAAGCTATCTCAGGCCGGTGCTGACATAATGTGCGGCTGCATACATGACCTCAAGTGGCAGTTTGGCGCACTGGTTACTCTCTCTCCCTCTCTCTCTCCCATTCCCGGTCAAGGCGTAGGGTCACCGCCCCAATCCGTTCCAGGAAGTCCCAGAGGCGTCGTGGATCAGTTATGAACAGATGCCTGTGATGAACTCCCAGGAACCGGATCCCGAGCGGGGGGGGGTTGCGGCGATTTGCTGAGCCGGTGAGGTCGGAGACGAGCGGCAGGTGACCGTTGCCAGCGGTCGCCGGTCGCTCGGTCGACGTCGGACCCAGGCCCTAGACGCTTCCACCACGAAAAGGTGGCCGCACAGGAAGCCTGGTTACTGGTTACTCTAGCCCTGTACCGACGCCAATTTTGGCTTTTTGACGCCTTTTCATTTTCGACTGAGCAGCCCATACAGTCAGACAAGCGGACGGACGACAAAACACACAGCGCAGCCTAGACCCCTAAGCCGCCGACTTAGCCACCGCCGCAGCGCCGTGATTTTGCTAAGCCGCCGCCGCCATGAAAATCGTGGCTAAGCCAGGACCCAGCCACGAAAATCCTAAGCCGCCGCCGCCACGAAAATCGTGGCTAGCCGATAAAAATTTGTTAATATCAGTTTGTGTGAACACTAAAAGAACCACAAAGCGCGGTAGAAATAACGTCCCGTAACGTAACTTTCCCTACAATCAGTCGCACAGTATTACAAATTACAATGTGTTGTGTACATTGTGTCACACACTGCATAATGCATTGCAAAATATGCCGGTTATGCATTGCACAGATATATAAAACGTTTCAGACAAAATTTTAAAAAACGTTAAAAGTCCTTTAAAACGTGACTGGAAAAACTGTTCATAAACGCTGAATAAAAAACGTTAGCCTCAATTTGTTCTACTTTTTGCCTATTACGTAATGTTGTAGGCGAAGTACAGCTGAAACTGGGGAGATAGAGAGAGAGAGGAAAGAGAAAACTTCATTCAATTTCAATTCAACCGTTTTTAAAATAGAGAAAACGTACACATAATAAAAAAAACGTTAAAAACGCAAAAATGTAGCAAAAGTGTAAAAACTGCACGAAACTGGAAGAATGTAGCGAAAATGCTAAGCCGCCGTCGCCGGAAAAATCACGGATAAGCTGGGATCTAAGCCGCGAAAATGCTAAGCCGACCGTGAAATTCACGGCTAGCCGGCTTAGGGATCTAGCGCAGCCTATTAGAACAGCAGCACAATAATGCAATGCAACGCCCCGTTTTACATTATTAACTAACATAACATAACAATAATTGGTTCTGAACACTGAACAGTAAAACTACTGTACATATTGAATAATAATAACTTTGTACGAAAAAAATAATTTTAAAAAGTCAACAAGCTCATACTCCAACAATTCTGATAATCGCCAACTTGGCTACGGCAGAAGGCACGACAGTTCCCATGTCATCCAAGTTGTCATCAGAAACGTAAACAATGAGATCGCAACTTGAGCATTTCTCACAGACAAGTGCGCCACAAATGACGCAGTTATGATGACGCTGGAGAAAACCAAACTGAAACTGACATCTGTAACATCGATCTGCCATCCGGCCATACTATAACAATAATCACACAGACAAACTTGTTATGTTTTATTCAACTTCTGATCTATCATACTTCCTGAAACACAATTTTAAAAATTTATTTCCATTTGAGTGAATGATTAATTGACTGACTGACTGGTGGACAAAAAATCATTTACCATATAGACTCAATCTGATGCCAGAGCCTCGGCTAGGCAGATAAACAGGTAAGCAGAAAACAGGGCCTGGTACAACTACCCACAATAACAAAACGGCAATAGCATTTAAAACAAAGCAAATTAGCTTACACATCTCTCGTAAAAAAAACTATACTGCTGATCCATATTGTGGGCAAAAAATAATTGTGACAACGTAGTTGTGACAAACTACTGACCAGTAAACCGGGCGACTTTTCCCACTGTGGCTTGGCCATACCAAACAAATCGGAGATGGTCTGACCAATGCCGAGTTTCTGTAAGCTGGCCATGAAGCCATCGCACAACCGCTGGCATTCAGTTTCAACGTTTAAACTGCAACGTCACAAAGCAACAACGAATGCAAATAAGCAATAAGCAGTGTGCTGTAATCACAGCGATAACTACAGCTCAGTCAGAAAAATACAATGAAATAATGCACTGCATGTGTTTACTTTACCAAACTGTTCTATAACTGCTTGACCATCACAGTGGGAACAGCATTACGAGCCAACAAAACAATATTTTGACATGAATTAATTGCACTGGTACTAGAACTCAGACCCACAACTAACGAAAAAACACATAGAAATCTAAACGAGAAAACAAAACTGCTCCACATCGAGCTACTGTACACGACCAAGCACCAAAATGTGATCTCACGTTGTCCACACTTAGCTACACTGATAACTAAAAGAACGGAGTATGGTACTCCCAGTGTTACACAGAAATAAACAGGATATCACTTATCATAATAAATCAGTCATGAAGAAGAGAAAAGATGTGGTAAAACCAAACAAAGCTGGTATACAACCCACGTCAGCCACATGACTGGATCCAAATTAACAGCCAGCATCTTTAACCATCTGGGTCAGTATGACAACTATCCTGGTAGCAGGGCTTACAATTACTGTACTCAACAATGGCACAGATAGACAATCACCAGTAACCTGGCATTGTCAGCTAAAGGTAAGAAGAAAAGTCTGGCTGTTTGAGAAACACTGGAAGCAAGTTATCAGTCATCAGAATGAATCACTTGCATCAGTGTAGTGCCGTTTCTGATCAACACACGATGCCTGGCTGAGTGACACTGACCACGCAACAGCACAAACGAGCTGAGATGGCTTACTGTAACGCCCAACGACTGACGACTGACACCGAAACACTTCTCACACACCTACAATTTAACAAAGTCTACTGTCCGTTGCACGGTGAGAAAATGCACAAAACACGTTAGTTTTTTCAGCACAATCGCAAAACAGATAAAGAGTTGTAAATTAACCAAATGTTGCATTAAGCCCAAATTCCATTACGCCGACTTTCACCGAAACTTCCCCGTGAGGAAAGTTGTGAACACAAATCATAAAAGTCGTGGGCACAAACGGTGACAAATCACGAAATCATGAAGTTTCGGTGAAAGTCACGGACATAAATCACGAAAGTCGCGGACACAAACCATCTTGACATGTCGAGATGTTTGCGTCAAAGTCCGTGACAAACCCGTTTGTGTCGCTCTAATGGAATTTGGTCCGTTACACTGCACGGGAAAAGTTGGCGACAAAGTCCACAACAAAGTCCGCGACAAGTTCCCGACAAAGTCGCGGACTTGTCGTGGACACAAATCACGAAAGTCCACGACACAAATCACGTCGCCGACTTTCCTGATTTGCGTCAGCGACAAGTCTGCGACTTTGTCTGGAACTTGTCACAGACTTTGTCGCAAAGTCGGCATAATGGAATTTGGGCTTTACAGCATAAATAAATTCAAAGCAATGCAAAACTGAAGCAAGAGTGACAAAAACATTATTTTTCTGGCAGCCTAACAAAACTGTCTGTTTGTCCGTGTACATCATGTCTGTAGCCATTCTGAACAATAAATGCAAATTTTTATGTACACTGATCACAGTATTATTGTATTACCTTATACAGCCTGCCTGCAGGATCAAAGTTGCCATTACTGTTTAAACGACGTTCATACGACGTACACTGTTTGCAAAATGAACCACCACACCTGCGAAATTGATACCATTTTTATGCACAACAGCAACTACTGCTGTAGCGCATCTTAGCCATCGCAATTTTGTCTGTCCGTCCGTCACATGGGTGGATCAGTCAAAAATAATGCAAGCTATGATTATCAAATCTTCACCGTCGGCTGCCTGGGAGACTCTAGTTTCAGGATCAGTAAAGCTTATCCACAAATTCGAAAAGGGTCACTCCAAACGAGGGTGCTAAATGAGAAAGGGTGGAAAAAATTTGCGATTTTCAGCTGATACAGCGTTGGCTGAGCGAAACAGGTCGTGCCCTCTGGCGAAGACAAGTAAAACACTATAGATAATTAGCCGCCGGTCGTATGGCGCCCTCTGGCGACTGTAAAAAAACATCATTGCTAGGATGGGTGAACTTAGATTTTGTTTTACTGTGCTTACAAACATGCACCACTGTTGCGTGTTCCCCTTTGCATTAGATGGGCTTTTCTTGTATAGTTAAGTTATACAGTTAAATTAGCAAAGTACTTTTACCAACATAAACAACAAAAACAAAATACTCCAAAAAGAGAGAAGACGAGACTACAAATTTAGGCCAAAACTTTCATTAAATCGACATCATCCTTAAAACCATTGAAGAAACTGCAAGTGACTCAACTGAGCAATAAAAGCAAACACTAAAACTAAACTAACACAAAACATTTACTCATCTGGCACAAAGACAATGTGTCGCTTGCCATTGAGTCTGTGATATCTAATGAATCTGTGTGTTATTCAATATCTCATGTGTTCATATATCAGCCATAATCAACATCAAAACCCAAGACTACAATTGTAGAGTTTTACAACCAAATAGTAGTTTTGTAAAGATGACATGATAACTACTTGATGGGTAAGCATTAGCTAAGTTAATGTGTAATTAAATGCTGGATGATGAACTCTAGGCATGCAGCAGATTTTGATTCTAGCTCTGGCAGTTTCGGCATCTGGCTATCTGTGGCACTTTAAGATGAAAATCCTAGAAAAATCTAAATATGATGGCAACAACAACTTAATACAGCCAATAGCACCTGACCATGAACCTAAACTATGGACAATATTTGCAAATTGCATCGCACATGGTATTGCTGCACAGCCTGAGATTCTGATCATCACTGTAAAACGTCACTACACTTACACTGCAATAAACAAACTGTGAAATTTCAGCAACAAATTTACCAACTTGTGACAGTTCTGAGGTCGTTCAAACAAGCCAAAATGTGTTTGACAGTTTTGTTCTGCACACTTTTTCACATTAAACGCTGCTGTCCAGTGACTCTTGCCTGTGAAAATAAAACCATTGCTTACAATTGGTGCATTACTGCCATAACATAGTGAACACAAACATTTATGTTAAAAATCATTTGAAACCATTACACTTCCATTTTTGCACTGACAACAACACAGTGACAAAAGTCCAGGAAAAGTGTTTGTTTTGACACAATGGCGTCTAGGTGATTATATACAAGATACTGCTGAAAGTATATTAACTGTCTGGTGGCGTGGCATGTTGGTAACGCGTTTCGGCTGAAACGGAGTTAGTCTACGCCGGGCCCGGTTAGTACTGCGATGGGTGACTGCCTGTGGGCAGGTAAGCCATCTCGGTGCGAAGCCTGCCAGCTAGGTTGACTCAGCCTTCTACCCTCCGCGGGACGGTAAAATGAGTAGTAACTCATTTACATGGGTTACGGAAGGTGGGGACCTTGGTACAGCTGACTGGGGTTGCCTAGCCGGCCGCTGCGCCAGC
>Ga0056128_1001526_pt1 | contig 26028 bp, 11 predicted proteins | sample WorMetLIZISLAND2_FD_71113 | JGI IMG/M metagenome (GOLD analysis project Ga0056128, IMG submission 71113) | Marine gutless worms symbiont microbial communities from Max Planck institute for Marine Microbiology, Germany - Olavius geniculatus... ... | reverse complement strand
AAACACTTTTTGCTTTTGAACGTTCGATGGAAGCCGCAAATTCGCCCATTTTTCTGAAATTTGGAAACGCAGAAAGTCACAGATATCTGCGTTGCTTTAGCAAAAAAAAATAAAGTTTAGCAAGCTGCAAAACGTCGTCACGGATTAATGTGAATTATTAAAAAAGCAACAAACTTCACAATAGGCACAGTAGGCTTACAGTACAATAATAAATGGGCCGCGTCAAAGTCAAACCCGGTCTGCCGTCGTCAGAATGCTTGATGCGTTGATCGTCGCCGATGTCGTCGCTCGCAAGCGGTGCGATTTTTCGCACTTTGTAAATTGTACGCTGTTTATACGACGTAGATTACCATTTAGTATTTTAAGGTGACTATAAAGTGAGCTATGCATTATATGTTACTACGCAAGGTGATTTTCATAGATGCTAAAAAATTATGACCATTGTTTAATTTGCGTGTAAGCAATCTGTTAACTGTGGGCAATTACGAAAGCACACTCAACTAGGGGCAAGATCTAAGTGACATCTCAGAGGTGTCACTCTTGCCCACAGGGTGAACTGACCATTGCAGTGACTGCTACTTTTGCTCGACTTTAACCCACTAAACAGTATTAATGCGTTGTTTTGCTATGCTTTATATGCTGATTTGACTTTTTAGTTACTGTGTTTTATGTTTCATCTCAGGCTAAATAGCCGAAACTGCATGGAACTTTATATTTGCGTAACCTTATTAATAATATATGTAAAAAACTTATCAGTTTACAACTTACAGTTTAAAGCCTTCTTTATTTGATGTTATTCACAAAAGGCATAAAAGGGGTAAATTTTAAACATTTTAATCGAAAACATATAAGGAATGTGTTCGGCGTCAGGACGCTTCGTTTGAGCCATTAGCGGCGTCGGTCGGTCCAACGGGTTGGTCTGTAGCCGTGCGCAAGGAAAAAAATAGACGCCTAACGGCGAATTTCGCGCATGCGCAGCCACGCCCCCTTTGAACCGATTGTAACCAAATTTTGCACATGGGGTTGGGTGGGCGATGTGATCACTGATGCCAAGTTTCGTGGAAATCGGTTAAGGGGTTTTGGAGGTACAGGACCCCCAACGCCATTTCCTATACTTAACGTTCATCGCCCTTACAACATCGCCCTTACCGTGCTGCACTGTGATTGTCCGCACTGTTACCTGAGTTCAAAGACAAGATGGAACGGCAGGGAGGTGCTGACATCATCCGGCTGGTCGGCACTCATCAGTCGATATCTTTGCACGCCGAACTTTGCGGCGTCCTGGTCCACGGCACTCGGAAGACTGAACGAGCTCCCCGGTAGCACGGACTCACTGACATTCAGAGTGACGCCGTGTGCTGACCACTGCTCACTGAACTGTGGCCAGTGGTCGTTCACATCAAGTATCTCGACCACTGTCTTCACCACGTCAAAGAACTTACCTGCAATGTTTGAAACATTTTGAAACATTGATTATTTAAATCGTCGTCGGCATCATCATCCCCCGTCGTACTAGGCCGCGTTACGAATCTTGTCAGTCCGTCCGTCGATCTGTCCGTCCCGTGCGTGCTTTTAACTGAAAAATAACAAAAAAATTGAGCTAATGTTCACGAGACGGGCGAAAGCCTATACCAGTTTCTTTTCGCAAACTGTCAGTCTATCTCCAGCCATTTCGTCGCAGTACATTCTTGGAGTGTGCGCTGCAGCCGAAAATCGCAAAAAAATCAATAAAAACCCCTTATTTTGAAAGTTCAAGGTCTATCAAGGTCATCGATGTTGACACTACTGAAAAGCTCGTCACTAGTGCTTGTTGTGATAGGCAGCATGCCCATGCCTATCTGCAACCGTTTTCACAAAAGACTGTCCAACAACGGTCAAATAACGACGTTTACGGGGGTACCGCTCTTTGATGCCCCGTGACCCTCCCCCTTTCCACGACGCCAGTGCTAGGTCGCTATACGGACCTGGTCGGACAAGGACGCCGAGCTGGACGGCACATATTGGTCTGTCAGCACACAGCTCATCGCGGTCAATGCGGACGGCAGTCCTGACGATGCCCGTGACGTCGTCGATGTCAAACAGTCCAACGCTGACGTCTGACTCGACGAGTTTCTGCGTCACCAGACTGTACCGCAACATCACCAGCTGCCGGGCGTCGTAGCGCCGCGCCAACATGGCGTCCGTCGGCACGCTCCCGATCAGCGTCCCCACCGGAAGCTCCTCCACGATGTACATCAGGATCGGGTCACGTGGACCGGAAACGTTCGATGACGTCATAGTCCCTTCGCTCGCTGCCGTCGACATTAGCATGAGAGCTGCCGTCGCCGCTGCTACGGTTACTTTTTGTAGCGCCATTTCGATCTGGTCGATGTAGGTCTACCTATACCGATATGGTTTGTTCGGCCGGTCTTCAGTTTCAATCCATTTCCGGCGAAAGTGCGGACAGGCGAATCGATAAGGCAAACCGACAATCAGAGACTACTTTGCGAGATAAGAAAAGCGTCTTCTCTGCCCTGCACCCGGACAAACGCCAATAACAATATGGCTTTGTCGCGGCGACTGATCTCTCGTGATGCTCCTGTCGCCGACGCCATCCCATTTAAGTGACGATTGCGATGACTTAAATTACGGTGGGACCGACTGGTAGTTCACGTACGCGTGGCGTAGAAAAGAACGAATAGGTTCGTACCTAGAATGTCGGCGACAACATGGCGTAGTGTCGGGTTAGTTACAATGCTAATTGAACATCTGCCTGTCCAGTGTCTCCCAACACAAGATTGTTGCGTACTTCTTTTACCCAAATGTAGCAGAACGACAAGAACAGCAAATAGATCATGCAACAAACGCAAGTGACACCAAAGGCAGAGCAAGAAACCCAGTTGTCGCTAGGATAGCCGACCGTACTGGTTGTCAGTGACCTTTAAGGTCATCCAAGATCGATGATATTCGTTTCATCTAAAAGGGCGTATGCTACTTTCTATTAGTGATTAATAGTAGCCCAAACCCCATCTTGCACCGTTTAGCCACATCTGCGCCTACTGACCTGCAAGGTCGATAATTTTAATGTCATCTAAAAGCCAATATGCGACTTCCTATTAGTGATAAATAGTATTGAGGTTATATATCCCCCTACGATTTAAAGCTTAGCCACAATACATCCGTTACAGACAGACGGACAGACAACTCGTACCAATAGCTCGACCGTTACTTAAAATGCAAGCGACGGAACAGACAAAACGCAAGAATAGAAGCAGTGCCTATTCTTGCGTTGCGTACGTCACACGCGTTGGGTGTAATTAACCATAACTCCCATCAAGTTAAGAGATCAAAGGAAACTACCAAGGTGTGCCGGTGTCGTACCGCCTTAGGGCATCATCGCAGTAGGCATACGACATCCGCTGTCGCGTCTCGTGCGCTGTAACAAGACAGTGCTGAGCCGTGCGGTTGACACCCGATACTTGGCGTCATTTCACTTTGCACGCTTCACTTGTCCACTCGGCGTCCGCATAGTGCTAGCTAGCCACGCGATGCATACGAACCCTACGACCTCTCGCTGACATTTTGGTAAAAGTGCGCAAAGTACCGTTTCGTTCTATTCAGGCCTATTCATTCATTCATTTGACAAAGTAGCTAAGCTGCACAGTCAGTTACTAGGCCTACAGAAGATACAATCAAATAATAATAATGATGGCTGCTGTTGTGGTCGATGACTTGCTGAATTCTGGTGCACTGATAAATTTAGGCTAGACTAAAACCCGTAAAAATAAAACCTACCAGCACCCTTAATAATGTTTTTGGATATATAGCCAAAAATAAATACCACCAACATCTATCAGTGATGGGTGGTCAATTAATTAACTGGCTAATTATTACTAAGATAATTCATGCAGCTACAAGCCTAATATTTCTAATTTTTATAATTCCACGTTTATCAGCAAAAGCTAACTATAATTCTAATTACAGCAAGCTAATTTCAACTGATTTTCTGACAAGTGACCCGTATAAATTGCAAAATTTCAATCATGCTTCACAGCTTCAGTCATGAAGTAGGCTACCGAGTCACCCAACTGCACAGTGAATGTTCGAAGTGTCCAGCGCTATCTCCAACACAAACCTTCAGTCGCTTTGAGAAATTTTTAACAGTTTTGTCGATCGGTTCTTGTGGCAGGTTGAGTTCGGCGATTGTTTTTGGCTTTGTTTTAAGCATGCGGTAAAAAAGGATAATTTAGTGATAATTTATAAACAATAAACTATATAAAAAGTACTGTGTATCAAAACGTCACTGTGGCGTTATCGGTTGTAGGTAACCTGGTAACCGGTTTTTGAAAATTAAATAGTATTTTCAGCTTCAACATTTTTAATGCTGAAAAATCTGTAAGCGGCCATGTTAAAAGTCTAGGCCTATAACTTCGTCGTTTTTTCAAAGGAATCACATTTTACTGTGCACTTAAATGTAGATTAATTCAGGTAATAAATAAGTAAAATTTCAAATTAAAATTCCAAACGGTTGCCGAGAAAACAGCGAAAAACTTTAGGGGACTACTTTTCTGCTGCACCCTGTAGACTAGCAGACAATAGGCTATTGGCTCGCGACGCATCAGCTAAGCGTCTACCTTATAATTGCTCGCTGTGGATGCGACCCATGGTGAGTAACGTACGGCGTCCAGAGGTTGGCATCTTCAGATAGATATATCTCAGCAACCGAGCATCGGATCAACTTCGGGTTTGGTTCTAGTTAAGGGGAAATCGGGGTAGGCGGATCCAATGGTCACGTGAAGTTGTGAACGATGACGTCACGTGACCCTAAAAAATCAAGGTCGTGACTGAAGAGTGACATAAGGATGAGGACGGCGGTATAGTGGGGACAGTAACGGCGGTACTCACGTGGGGATAGGAATAAAATTTGAGGTATACCCGTGTTAATGGGGACAACTACAACTTTCGTCTGTAGTAGTTGCTCTAAAAATACATATGGGAATAATACATTTCACTAAATACTACCCTAATGGTACATCGCATGGCATGCTTCGAAATGTGGATAATTTGTGTTTATGTAGGCTACACCGATAGCGTGAGATGTTGTAAAATGTTATTAATTTGCAGTACATTAGTAACCAAGAGCAGTAAAATGTGCCGACTGTTGGTGGCATTTATTTTCATCAACATAACGATGGGATGGGGTGGGGACGGGAACAATTTCATGGGGATGGGGATGTTACTTCATCCTCATGTTACTCTTTAGTCGCGACCAAAATATTTTTGAGACTTTGTATCTCCATAACCATGCAAGATAAGCGCGTGGTCATCGTTGACAACCAACAGCGAACCAAGTGCCCAACTCGCCGACAACAGTTGTCCGTCTTACTTCGCGTCGTCCACGGTCTGGCCAGTTCACACATCATCTGAGAAGACTGCCACTAGCACGTCTGGCCCCGCATCGTCACCGTTTGTTCCATCCATCATTCGCCCCAACCAAGTGCCCTAGCTTTTAAACAAGCGTTTTCAACTTTGCGCTAGCCGCCGCCAGCCACCACGCATCAGGAGTATTACTTCTGAACTGCTGGTTCTGGCAAAATCAAATGAGAACTTACTGTAATCTAGGATAGTATACTGTGCAGTGTGCACATCAGTAACTTGTAAAGGGAAAAGTTTCGTAAGTTGACTGCAGTGCATTAATTTGACTGAGTTCTGAAGTTTGACCGATTTTTTATACATTTTTTTTATTTATTTGTGAAACTGTGTTTTTAAACTTTCTATATGACTTACACTGTACTATACGGCACTTGTTGGTGTGAGAGATCAGCTTGCAGTAGACCTATTACACAGAATATATGTAGGCCTATATTTACCCAAAGGTATAACACCAGTCGGGTAACCCATCACTTGTGCCACGGTAGTCTGATTCTGACTCCATTGTGTCAGACACTGTGACGTCTGATTCTAATTAACTAGAAGAGGGGAAATTAGCGCTAATACTAAGTGCAACATTTTGCATATCGCCAATTCTAATTAATTACTCTGAAATTTCTACAACCCACTGTCATCAAAATTGGTCACGTCATGGAGAATATAAACAATGCCGCTGCACTATACACATGCACATTTTGTGGTAAGCGGGATATTCTCACATCACACATCTACAATCTCAGGCAAACATCAACAATCGACGATACGAAAATAACGGAAACAGCAATCAAGTAAACTGTTGTGAACATAACTGACGTATAGTCAAATACCAACCAACAAAACACAGTGCCGGATTACGCAATAGGCGTACCCAAAATCCCACAGGGTCAAGGCGCCCACTAGAAGCCCAAAGGGTTAACTTAAGATGCTCATATATGTATTAAAATACCTATTTCTTGATGCCACTCGAATCACTTGTCAATGTCTGCCTATCAGTGCATGTTGCGGGAATGTGGTCATAATACATACGAGACTAATACAGACTGCACTACTTCAAAAGCTATTACGGAATAGATAACAAAAGCCTACATTCTTCACGCTTTGGAGCCGAGCATCATCCGAATAAATTTTGGGTGGAATGTGAATGCAGTATGCAATATCTGCCATAACTCTGAAATGGGGCAACATACAGTGTAGACTGACTACAGTCGTATGCAAGTTACCATTTGATGGCAAAAATGAAGACCTTAAATGACCTCCAAGCGAGATTCATCCGTCTCACCGTGCACATATACAAGACCTTGGCAATACATCAATGCCTCGCAAGTGTAGAGCAAATAAATCACAGTGCGACCGGTTTCAGTAGTGTACAAGATCCAGTAATTACTGCAGCATCGTACAGTTTCCTTGGCTTTTTTGTTCTATCAGTGCTTCTTAGAAACTATTCATGCCAAAAAAACTCCCCATAAATGGGGCCCCACAGCCTTGCATTTAGGAGACCCCAGACTTTAATCCGGCTCTGACAGTAACAAAAGTAAACAGACGCAAGAAAATTGACGCAACTGCAACATTGGCAAACCGTGAACAGCACTAAGAAAAACAGTAACACACTGACTACGAGATTGCATTAGTGTCAGACGAAAGTCAGTCACTCTCAGTATTCTGTAAATTTGGCAGTCTTTAACAACGTCAAATAGAAATGCATCCATAAAGAAAAAGTATGTGAAAATAAATCATATATGCCAAAGGTGGTGACTGTAATAAGCCACAGTACAAGCAGTGGAGCACTACGATGAAGCAGTAACAACAGTAATAATTAAATACTTTCAATTTTTCTTTAACAATCCACTTTTCCCAAGTTACTCTAGGTTATACTTGGTCCACTACATAGTTATACAGGAAAATGCCTTTCCAGTCACCCAAACAACAGAATATCAATACAATTAAAGGGATAAATAATAACAGCAATAATATCAGCCAGTGCAGAAATAGTTTCCAAAGTGCATAATTTATGAGCGACTACGTGGTGCTACATACACATCCATATACACAAAGTACTCGGAAATCGATGCAATAATTGCAAGCACAAAAAGTCTGTGGCCAGCAAAGTTGTTTAATCACAGCACTAAGTTCCAGCCTAGGTGGACATGTTAAACTAAGCTAAGCAGTTTGAGCCCAGACGCAAAAACGAGTTGATCCGATAATAACCACATACTGTAAAACAATCACATGCATGCGGGGGTAAACGTAAACATGGCGAACGTGAGAAATCCATCAATGACACTGTAATATTTTCTACAAAGCGGTCATCAGAAAGTTTAGCAGTTTCATATTTTTCTATCAAGTATAGACCAATTTTCAAAATCCTTTCAACAGTACATGCACACTCAGCAATAAATGTAGAATATCACACAGCAACTACTAAAGATCCAATGCATCGCTACACTACCTTGTAAATTTTAGTATTCACAGCTAGCAATATCTCACTTAGCACATTCCCAATATTGTTCCTAATATCCTACGTTTACATTTTAGTATACAGAAAACTGAGAGTGCTATACGCAATTTCACAAGGTAGTGTAGCAACACGTCTGAGGCTTGGTTGGATGTTTAGTAATCACTGTGTAGCAAATCTATTGCTCATTGTGTCAATAAAAGAATTCTGAATATCAGACAACAGTGCATCAAGTGGCCTAGATAAATTAACTGAACAATTCTCTGCAACAAAAAGATGATAATTTCTCAAATTCCTGCACTTAGCTGGGTCACGAATAAAAAGTGGTATATGCATGTATTACACAGATCAAGCAGTTAAACAGTTCTGAAAACGATTAGCCATTGATCACTGCTGCACGATCACATCAGTGAAGGGCTGTTAAGTTGAACACATGAACATAATGGCTCAAAATTAACCATCCTTCACTGCAATAAATAAGGTAAATGACGCATGAAAAACTGTTCGTTTGTTAGATACGTAAATCATGCATTTTCCACTTTTTATGCGCTAACAATGCATAGCAAACTATATGTCAGAACGGGGAAATAAATTTACTCCAGTTTCTTTACGTCCGTTCACCTTACAACCTAACTGGACAAAAACGGCCAGACATAAAATAATCTGATATGTGTGACACACAGACTGATGCAAATTTATCGTAGCTGAGTGACGATAAATGGCCACGGTAAACGCAGTACTACAGTACAACGCATCTTGTTGTCTGTATAAGTTATGGACGTAACGTGTAATGAGCTTCTATGGCTATGTGCACTGAGAGATACAGGAACTGACTTGGATAACGTGTAAACAAAGTCTATTATGTAGTACCTACTAAGGTGTGTCTTGACGTCATTTCTCAATGAGCGAGAGTTCCAGAATCCTCTGCAGCTCCTCCTCTTCCTCCTTCTGCCGTCGCTCTGTCTCCTGCTGTTCCTGCTCTGACAGCTGCAGCGCCATCCGATAACTTTCATCCTCCTCTTCGTTATCATCATCCACCACGAATGCATTATCTGCCGGATGACTCGGTGTATCAAGACCCATGCTATCAGCAAGCACCTGCTGCAGTAGACGCTCGTCCTCGGACTGCAATGCACTTAGATCATCATCACGACGCTTCGACTTGTTGAGTGCTTCCCACAGAGTGACCTGGTCGTCTTCGCTGCCACCTTCCAGCAGACTCTGCTGAATCGCAAACTGCAGCAGCTCGTCATCTTCGTCCCGCAGTCGGTTGTGCTGCAAGTCGCCGATGACGCTGTACGTCGTCGGAGCGTCAAAGACCGACTCATCCACAGCACACATGCAGCTATCACCCTCACGAATGCACGTTACGCCGGTGTTTGCACAGTCCATCGCAAATATGTTCCCGAAGGTTATCTTTGCATTCAGCGCATGGAACAGTGGTATTTCAATCTTGACAGGAAAGCCAGATGGCAGCTGAAGTGTGATGAAATCCTTCAGCTTGCGAAAGTGCGCGTTGGACTCTGCCATTAAGTCGATGATTGGCAAAATCTGCTCCGGGAGTGAAAGCGGAAAAGCCTCGGAGAGACTGATCTGGGCTTTGAAGCGCTGGGTCTTGGTTGACTGCTCAATCGGTCGGCCTATATCTCTTCCACCAAGATCTGCATCAGCATTGAAGTAATCCTCCATGGTAATGTGACACGGATTTCTGAAAGTTGCAGACAGTTCTCCGTTAGAAGCTGCACCGATAAGAGCATCCTGTTCCTCTTCTGCCAAGTTAAGGAATGACTCAAGCGGAGATCGGGTCGACTTTTTGGACCGCTTCTTGTCCTGTTCTGTCAGATGTTCACTGCGGGTTTTAGTCACCAGCTGGACGTTGGAAGCACTGAACACTCGGCACTCGTAACCATTCACCACTTCCGACTTGTCACTGCGCCAGCCCCAGAACCCACTCTTGCTTCTCTCAAACGTTATCTTCTCCGTGTCAATGTACGTCGTCACTATGGGCGACGTAAGCCGGGCAGCCACCGCATCCTCTGACGGGAGGGAAAACGAAACGTCGGCATTGACCGTCGGTACCGTAATCGTCTCACTGAAGATCTGGTGGTTGTCGTGATCCACTTCCATGAAGACTGCTTCGTTCGCTTCCCCCTTGAACACGTAGCTTCTGTTACCTCGACGCCATCGCATGTTGTCAAATCCGAGAAGTGTCGTATCAATGCGGACTTTCGATCCACTCTTCCAAACCTTGTACGTGTCACTGGGACACATGCGGGCAACAAGAGGCACCCAGCTGGTGAATTCCCACCTCATCTCGACATAAAAATCCGGTGACTCAGTAAGTCGCTGGAGCAGCTTAGGTACGCTTGCAGATCGTTGGGTGAACTGCTGTCGGTCTCTGTGCTGGAGGCAAACCTGCACAATCTCTGGGTCACCAGTGGCTACAGCCTCCTGCAGCACTGTCCAGTTCTGACTATTCTCAACGGTAGCGATAGCGCCATGGCGGAGCAGCGCACGCACACACTCAAGATGACCCAGAGTAACGGCAAGATGCAGTGGCGTTCTGCCTCGTGGGTCAACGACTTCAACCTCGGCAGAATTCTCCGACAAAAACTGATTCAGTTCCTCGACGGCACTCCTCCAGACAAGGCAGTGAACTGGGTACTTGTCAGCCATTTCTTACTCACAGAGCAAAGATCAATCAACGCTGATGACTAGTTCAAAAGAACACTGGTCCTCGAACAGCAGTTTGTCTACAAGTACAACGAAAAACATCACAATTATATTATAACATGTCACACATCAAACAATTTTCCACTGTCATCAATGATACTGTCATCTTTGTAGCAATCATCATCATAATCTTGTAGCCAAATACGCTGCAATTTGCTCTCTGCTGGTATTACTGCTTGTCATGTCCAGGTATCTGGGAATAACATCATTATTCATTAGACGTCATTTTCCCACAGAACCAGACTAGGTTGTCCTATATAGCCTCCTCCTGCCTATCTGTAACCGTTTTCATGGTAGACTGGCCAACAACAGTCAAATAATGACTTTTAGGGGGTACCGCTCTTTGACGCCCTCGTGCGCAAATTTCCTTGAAGGTCGAAACCTGGACCGTTGAAATCTACATTCAATGCTGAAAATTTCATACGCAACTTGTCTTGGTCTATCTGTAGTGAACTTGGTGCAATTCGCTCTTGAAATGTGTCTTGCAGCTAAAAAATTGCCAATAAAATCCATAAAACCCCTATTTTAATGTACAAGGTCATCCAAGGTCATTGCTCTTGGTGGCAATTGAAAGCCCATGTACAACTTCCTATTAACGATTAATAGTAACCTAGGCCCTATGTCACATCGTTTCTAAGATACAGCAATTTATTGGCCAAAAATCACAAATTTTCCCTACCCCCTCTCATTTAGTGCCCTTGCTCAAAGTGACTCCTTTCGAATTTATGGTAAAGCTTTACGGATCCTGAAACTAGAGTCTTCCAGGCAGCCAACAGTGAAGATTATGTGATCCTAGCTTGCACCGTTTTTGACTGATTCACCCATGTGACAGATAGACGGACGGACGAACTGAATGCGATGGCTAAGATGCACTATAGCAGTTGCTGCTTTTGCACGTAAAAATTGCAAAAAACCCACTAAAACCTCCTATTTTGGGAGTTCAAGGTCATTCGAGGTCATCGATGCTGACACCATTAAAAGCTCGCCAATAGTGCTTGTTATGATAAGCAGTATGTCTGTGTCTATCTGCAATTGTTTTCATGCTAAACAAGGCAATAGCTGCAAAATAGCCACTTCTTAGTGGGGTAGCCATCTTTGACTCCTGCTTGTGCAGGCCTTCTTAAACCTAAGGGGGTCACGAGTTGGACTGTTGAAATCTGTGCCAGATGATGAAAATTTCATATGCAGATTGTCTTGGTCTATCTCTAGCCATTTCGGTGCATTTCACTCTTAAAATGTGTGTCGTAGGCCAAGATCGCAAAAAATTCACCAAAACCCCCTCATTTTGAAGTTCAAGGTCATGCAAGGTCATCAATGTTGATAAATCTAAAAAGCGCATCTGCAGTGCTTGTTATGATATGCAGCATGTCTGTACCTATCTGCAACCGTTTTCAGACTAGGTGAGCCAATAGCGGCAAAATAACGTCTTTTTAAAGGAGGTACCCCTCTTTCATGCCCTCGTTCGAAAGGAACCCCCTCAGCCCTCACTCAAAAACATAAAAATTTGTCAAAAAAACTAGAGTCCTTGGGGCAGCCCACAGTAAAGATTTTGTGATCCTAGCTTGCACCGTTTTGATACAGATCAAGAGTGTGACAAACGGATGGACAGACAAAAAGAGACAGACACCTTGACGATGGCTAAGACACGCGAAGCATTACATGTTGTCGCACGTAAAAATGGAGGAACAAATAATCCGTGAGCGAAGTGAGCAGAAAAATTTTTTGGAACTGTTGCGTGCAGTCTGCATACAACAGTTCACATTTTTTCTGCGTCTTTGTTAACTTTTGCACTTTGGTACTTCTACATTCCCTCACTTCCCCTAAACATATGAACCATGCATCTAGTATGTCAGATAAACAAAAAAAGCCTAGCTAATGCAAAGGGGAATGCGTGACAGCAATGCATGTGTGAAGGCCCGGTGCGAACAAAATCTAAGCTCACAACGATGTTTCATTTAGACTTGAGGGCGGACGATGCTTAGCGCCATATCCAGTGCACGAAATTCAGTATTGCGTGCCACGTCCAATGCACGAATTCCAATATTGGCTGAAAATTGCTAATTTTTCCTACCCCCTCTCATTTAGTGCCCTCAATTGGGGTGACCCCTTTCGAATTCTTTACTGATCCTGAAACTAGTCTTCCAGGCAGCCTACGGTGAAGATTTGGTGATCCTAGCTTGCACCATTTTTGACTGATCCACCCATGTGATGGACGGACAGACAGAATTGCTAACACGTGCTACAGCAGTACCTGCTGTCGCACATAAAAAATCTGATGTGTAATAATGAAAGTTCAATACTGCATACACTACACACAAGCAACCAGCTGCTGTTATTTAGTGCAAGGCCCAACCTACACAAAATTTTATACTTATGGAGTCTCTAAAAATGAGTCTCTAAAGCTAAGGCTCTTATGCACAAATCTACTTTGTTTCTACAAATGTACGAACAGAGAATTTCTGCAACGACTCTACGACCAGAAGTTCTATGCTAAAAAAGTCTTAGCATACTGCAACTAGCTATTTCATTTTTACATATTTACCATCTGGCATGATAATTTACTTTTTATGCATCAAGCAGAATCTGAACGATCCACCACTGGCATAAAAACATGTAAACGTTTACTGAGTTTCACTGCTAAGCACAAAGTACCGGTACACAGATAGTGAGAAAAGACCACAGTTGCAAACGGATTATGGTAACAAACAAACCAGTGTGTTGTAATCACAGGTGACTAGTACATCAGTGTGGACAACTAAGCTATTAACTAAGTTATCAGAAACAATAACAGCAACGACAGGAATATGCAAACAGTTTCAGTCACATATGCTCTTTGAAACATGTGGATGTACTTCCGACAACCAAATGTGCATTTTTGCTATTTTTATTACAGTGAACAGTTCTATGTGAACCGTTCTCAAAGAATGCCAGTTGATGTATCAGAACAACAATCATACCGCAATTAGCAAATCGAACAGACTTGACAGAATAAAACACAAAAACAAGTTACAATGTAATCTGTTATGAAATTTTAAAATCAAGCAGTAGAACAGCAAATCGGAGATCACATATAAATACGGTCATTACAGTCACTGCTTCAGCATAACACAGTCAATTCTGAACATAAAACCACACAGTTCAGCAATTCAGCTGAGAAGTGAAACATCACCGACGAACTAACACAAAGGTCGAACAATATAAACAGCGCAACAGAAGTCAGTGAAGCAACTCAGGGAAAGCATGCGTTCATGAAAGCAGCGGACTGCCATCCATCACTCACAACGGCTGACTGCACACAGAGCTGTGTAATTAGTGTTTGATCTAGTGTTTGATCTGAAAGCCTCGGAACTCAGTCTTGTCAATCTTGTGCTCGTTGCGGAACTCGCACTTCGCAATGACACTGTGAGGGCTGCCTTTGTTCGTCAACCACTGCTTCCTATATATGACAACACCATAAACGCTGTTACAGTTTAGGCTTTTGTAGCTTTGCAGTGGCCACACCCACCATTTGGATTTTGAAATACACTCCTTCCCGACATCTGCAAGTGTGCTTCAATATGTCATTCTCATTGCCAAGTCAAAGCTGTTTCTATTACCTAACTTTTATGTCATCTCAGTGCCTAATGCCCATCCCAGTCCACCCTCTGTTAACGGTGTGCATTCTAAATTCACTTACTTGACTTCCTTACAATTTACTTACTTATGCCGACTGAGACATCATACCATCTGGACTTACAGCCCAACAGCCAGGCCAATCAAATAAAAAGTCACAAGTAAATTTGTGTTAATAACTAGGGCCCACAGTTTTCTGCGGTAAATTTTGCCAAGTTCCATGGGCCAGTTCGCAGAATTCCGCGGCTTACCTCGGCCTTCCGTTTGTGCATAAACTAAGCCTTATCCTGTTTTAACATCTTCAGTTTTTGGATGCTGGCATGGTGCTCAGTTATGCTAGCGACATACAAAGGAAATTATCGATCTTTTTTCTTTTCAAAAGTTGTCAATTAGTCGCATTGTGTTAATTTACGATTGTGCCATATACGATGGTAATTAGTAAGGATGCAGTTTTAGGGAGTTCAGTTTGATTTTTCTCCGTGATATAGTTAGTTTAAAGCCGACGATGATATAAATCATTGGTCATTTCTTAACTTCTGTAAAATTCCGCAAAATTCCATGGCAATATCAAAATTCAGTGGAAAAGGGCAAATTCCGCAGCTCGGCTCGAAATTCTGTGGCCTGCGGAAAACCGTGCGCCCTATTAATAACTGTAAACACCAGTAATCATAATAATCTAGCTTACAGAACATCAACAGCTCAGAAAGACTTGAGATAAGTCAGTAAAACTGGCAGCATTGTCCAACATGCCACACACTACCAGTACTTAGTTTAGTTTCCTGGCTCATGGACATTGGACATATCACAATGCAATCACAGTGATTTTGAAACAATGCTGCATAGCTACTTTTTCCACCAATTTTGACGGTAAATCTCTCTTGCACAGATGATCAATTGACGTGTTTCAGGCTTTTTATAACTGTCATATATTATTTCAATAAATATTGCCAGTACAGCCATGCAAAACTTGAGCTGTACTTAGTATAAAACCTTACAGCAGTTACAGATTGCACTTCGGTACTAGGAAATTGTGCTGTCTGATGAGCTTCCTGTCCCTGAATCAAATGCATAAAAATACCAAGTACAAATCATCGTATATAAAAATATCAAATTCAACCCAAATACTCAAACTGTGGTGTCAAAATATATAACTGAAATGAGATACTTTCCCACAAATTAGCACAGTTTATAACCTTACACATACACAGACTTACATCTCAGATACTTTGTCCTCAGGACCTTGCATAGTTCCAACCACGCTGCCATCCACACTGTTCATCACATATCCAACCAGATTCAGCTTGTCTGCCTCCTTCTTTGTGTACTACAACAGCATACAGTCCACTTGGCAGTAATCATCATTTGCACCAGGTACTAACAGTGCTGCCAATACAATTCTATGCCTTCAGTGTAGGACTGGTGGTTAGATGACAAAGAAGAAAAAAGCCTGGCAATTACACCACTCCAACATTCTATAGTTTCACGGACATTAAGATCACCCAAGCAAACCTAACAAGTAATTTGAGAAAAGCTCATGAGATGCACGACAGCCTTAGCAGTTCCTATTCGCAGGTTGTCTTGATCTATCTCTATCCATTTTGATGCAATTCACTCTTTGAATCTACGCCGCAACCACAATTTGCAAAAAAGCAGCATGTCTCTGCCTATCTGCAACCGTTTTCATGCTACACGAGCCAATAGAGGTAAAAAACCACTTTTAGAGGGGTAACCGTCTTTGATGCCTGCCTACACCGGCCTCCTTGAACCTAAGAGGTCGGGACTTGAAGTGCTGAAATCTATGTTTAATGCTGAAAATTTCCTATGCTGGTTGTCTCAGTCTATCTGTTGCAATGTGCGCTGCAGCCAAAACTTGCGAAAAAATTCACCAAAACCCCCTTTTAGGAGTTCAAGGTCATTCAAGGTCATCGATGTTGACAAATCTAAAAAGTCCATCACCAGTGCTTGTTATGATATGCAGCAAGTCTGTACCTATCTGCAACCGTTTTCACACTATAAGAGCCAATAGCAGCAAAATAATGTCTTTTTAATTGGGGTATCCCTCTTTGACGCCCTTGTTCGAGAGGAACCCCCTCACCCAAAAGCATGAAATTTTGTCACTAAAAACTAGAGTCCTTGGGGCAGCGAACAGTGAAGATTTCGTGATCATAGCTTGAACCATTTTGATACAGATCACGAGTGTGACAGACGGACGGACAGACTCCTAGACAATGGCTAAGACACGCGAAGCATTCTGCTGTTGCACGTAAAAATGACCACTGAAATAGTGCAAACAAACAAATCTTGTTCATGCAAATTCTATTAACAGCATTAGCAATGATTATCTTATATTAATAACAAATTCATGCAGTAAAACAAGTTAAAATGTAAGAGAAACATGCTATACAACAGTAACATATGCACAAAATCTATTTAGTATGTAAAACTATAAAACTCTTAAAGTTACACGAAAAATGTAGTTAGACAACTTAAATGTGAGTATATATTATAGGTGAAAAGTTTAAATAGATGTTAATACTTCACAGGAATAGGATGCATTGCACTGCGCAGTTAGAGCAAAAAATTCTGAACAAAAAACTATTTATCACATCATGAATAAGAGCAAAACTGCAAACTATGTCATATAACAGAAACATCAACAAACTTTGGTTAGGAACAACTTATTAACTTGGGTATAAATATACATAATGCACCGTAAACCACAAAATGTCAAGCATAGATGCCAAAATTGAACTGCTAAGTTCATAATATTGATTATTTAATACTACAGACTATAGATGTGCCTACAAATTATATATCATGTATACCCATTTATTCATTTATTCAAACAATTATTTTATGCAAATATGCTTAGATAACTGATGAAATGTATGTCACACAAAGTTCAACATGCACCAGAAGTAGTGGCAAAATGTTTATTATGTAAGTGTAGTACGTAACAAAATGCTATTCTAGATGTTCAATGAATTTGTGGTGATGTGCTATAACCCACTACACATAATTGCATGCTAACATTTTACTCAGTAACTATTCTGCGTAGCGTAACAAAAAATGAACAACGTGTTAACTTGATTCAAATGAAAGTTGCATATTTTTTATTGCATAATGTGTCTAATAAGCACTAACCTTCCTGAAGAACACTCCTACAAAAATACACTAATACATTAGGATATTACAATACTGACAAAAGTCACAAAACATAACAATAAGCAATATACTGAAATAATGCTGATTTAACATCACTCATCACTCCATATTACTACTGTACTTTACTTTGCTATCAATTAGATTGCCTTCATCTCTACCTTCTTGCTATATGCTTAGCTTTAAAGCACAACAGCAAGTGTGTTGCATTGTACACTCTGTTGTTTCACTCATAGACATAACATTCTAATCTGTTATCAGTTTTGTTAAGTATGAAAACAGCATTTGCACTTTCCAGAATAATAAAATTCTTGACATTCATCTGAATCTTTGCAGCAGTTGATGCTGATATTATCCACGTCACACATACTGGTACTAATAGTATAAGAACAAGCTATAAGTCTAATAACAACACTAGAAAAATATGTTGACCCAGTGCAGCCATCTGCCCATTCCTGCTCCAGGGAATATGTACACTAATTTTGGTTATCCAATGCTGTTTTGTTTTCAAGTTAGGCACCTTTATGTGACAGACAGACATACGGACAAGACAGATGAGCAAGACCCATAATGCTGCCTACTAGGATGGCTGCGTAATAATGCAATGCAACGTGCCACTAAGCTGCACCATCTAAACTGATATCTCCCTAACTTATGGCCAATTCCTATCTTCCTGACAGCTGGTAATTCCCAGATATTTACAAGTTTTCAGAAAAATGGTCACGCTGAAGTAACCCTTAACAGCTCAGTTCAATGGTTACACGCAGCTGATAGTCACAGCTTTCCAGTTCCAGCAGACACGAAATAGGTCAAAATACGAATCGTTCAATACACACCACAAACACACAGCAACATATTTAGTATACAGTGACATGACTATCATAAGAAATGTTAAAATCCATATATGCATGTTCCACACAATTATTACAACTTCATTGTAAAAAAGTAAAAATAGACATACTTTCACCAATAACTGTGCAAGACAGATAAAAAAGATTATACCAAATACTAATACACACAAAATAGCAGCAATGAGAAACAAAAAAGTCCACAGGTCACATGTACAATACAAAACAGCACAATGTGTGACAACTAGGCCTACTTCTAATTCTTACAAAGTGTGTGTATAAGTAATACACCGATACTGCTCAATACCACACCAAACCATGTCAAACCCCTCCAAAAATATCCCCACAATTCGTTCAGAATAAGTAATTAAGTGAACAAAAATTGACTAAAACAAAAACATAACCTTCTTTGTTGCTTTGCTTCAGCGGAACTAATGGCTTAATAATGAATTAATAATGGTGACATAGCGAACGATGTTTACGATGTTGTACATAGTGGTGCTGTAGGTTTATTTAACGCATCTACAGACACCATATTTCGGAAAAAGTCCCATTTTGTCAATTGTCATTTGTCCATATCTTTGCTAAATGTCGATCAATTTGCCAAATTCTTTCACTGGTGCATGGATAATTTGCAATAAAAATGTCACTACCGGTAAATATTTTACCACACCTTAATAACCTAAACATCAACATTTCATTACCAGTACATGACACTAAAGGCAGTGACATATTATGCTTATAACAATTCAGCTTCTGCAATGTTTGTGGCAAGAACACAATGCACACATATTTGAGATATACGGGCATCTCAGCACTGTTAATTGTACTGTGGCAATATAGGTGATGTGATGTGTATTATGCTAGTAAGCAACAAGGAAACTGGGATGCCAATAAGGGAACGCCGGGATATTCACCAGTTCAAAGAAGCACTAGTCTAAACAAGGATTCGGGTTAACGATAGAATCAGTAGTAGGGTTAAAACGCATCTTTAGCTTTGGTGGACCTTGGCTATGGCACAGACAGGACTACCACCCCTTCAGACCAGTCACTGCCACTAAGACTGAAGACAAGCCACACTAGTCTACAAACAGTCATCAAAAGTCACGTAACAAGACCAAATGTCTTGCAGTTTATTCCCAAATCATTCCTCTTCTATTACAAAACGCCCAAAGTTTAAAAGTCTTCCAGTCATTTTGGCAGTAACATTTTCATTAAGGACACTGGCTTTATGCATAAGAAAACTTTCTTATAATAATAGCTTCGACCTATTACTGCGTTCTAAGTTGTCCAGTTGCCCATTTTATTGTTTAGGGATGCTGGTTATAACTTATATGCAAATATGCGATCACATATTTTTCCACATATAATGGCATTTTCAAAATCGCATATGCGAAAATTATGCCGCATATCCAAAAATTTGCATACATTCGCACACATGCCACATATTTCCGCATATGTGATCGCATTTTCTCAGCATTTTTTCTTGTCCAACGGTGTTTTAAGACCGTTACATATTTCTGGTAGCAAACGATTACCGGTATTTACAATCAGACGTTGAATAAATTAAGTCGAAAATGCCAAAACTAAGCAGAATAGGCCTATTGATGATCATGATTATGATTCTCCATCACTCGAATTTTTCCACATATATGTGGCCTATGCAGCAGATATGCACCGCATATTTCACCAAACTCCGCATATTTTCCTGCATATTTTGCCTCAAAAAGTTTCGCACATTTTAAGAAAATTCTCCGCTATAAACCAGCATCCCTAACTGTCACTCATGTCATAGGACTGGGGCAAGATAAGGGACATGGCCTCTCTGCAGTAGACGGAATCGGTCGATCTAGTGATCTACGAAAAAACGATCATGGTTTTGTTCGACTTAAACACAGATTTCAGAAGATGGCTTTGCTTAAAACAACACGAATGCATTTGAGATATGAGCAATTTTCTACAATGTCTACACTGTTTCGAACATGGCAGGTCAACCTACACTACCGTTATTGGTTAGCACGTTGCTATTGCGGCGACAAATGTCGCCGCGGGTATAATACACTAATACAGCGGTAAATGTCGTTATCCAAACTGCACACTTTTACCGCGGCAAATATCGCGTGCTAACTATTACATTCAGTGACAGATCTAAGCTTCAGCAGATGCTCTTTTCGTCGATCCTGCAGTTATTTGTCGCACTTCGTATCAAGCCAATAAACATGGCGCCATCCGTCGACGTCGACATCTTCAGCCTACGACAACTTTGCTTTCACCCGCAGCAGATTACTATGTCAGCTAGCCCACGGCAGCTATACAGTATTCTTGTCTCATTCGTTCCCTGTTGCTGCTCCCATTGTTTGGAACAAACTTTCTGCGAGCACTACACAGCTGCTAGTAGCCTACTTAAGCACTTTTCAACCTAGACTTAAAACAATGGTTCATCTCAGCCTACCGCACGTATGACGTCAGGTTGGCCGTCACTCGTCAGGGCTAACTCAGCGTTTCTAATTCACAGTTAGTTAATGGACGCATATTTCGAGAAATTGCATTTTTAAAATTTTCAGAATTTAACTAGAAATTTGGGGCAAAGCCCAACGTGAGTCCGCCCGGCGCCCTAAGTCTGATTGGGGGAAATTAGCGTCACATGGCCCGAACTCAAATGCATTGGCATACACCGAACGCGCATTGTCGACTTAGGGTAGGTCAACATTAGCGCTTATAACTTTGTTCGTGGTGGACAGAATTTCACAAAAAAATTTTTCTTCAACGCCGAAAGGATCGTTCTCGTCAACGCCGTTTAAATTTTGTCGATATCTTCATACGTTCCAGAGATATTTGCGCTCAAACTTGAAAGTTGTCGTAAATCGCACAGATTCTTGAACGTTTCTTGCCCTCCCAAATTTTAAGGGGGCGGTTCCCCCAAAAGTTGTACTTGCGTTAACACCCCAACCTAGAGTCACGTCAAGTGCCAAAGTTTCGTCGGGCTACACCCCCTAACTCCGAAGTTATAAGCGCTAATTTATTACATTTTAAGCCAATTTTTGACCCCCCTTTAAAAAAAGTTGTAAGGGGGGCCACTGTCCCCGGTGGGGGTGCGCTAGTAAGACTTGGTCATTCTCTAGCGCGTGTAAAAATTTGGGGGCGCAGCACCTTCTAAGGGCCGAAATATGGTCTTCCGAAATATGCGCTTTCGGTAGGTACCATTAAGAATCTAAATCTCCAAGGTTACTGGACCAAACTTCACCGGACTTGTTTCTCCTAACACAGGAGGAATCGTGGTAGATGGAATAAAAATCAGATTTTGAATATCTTCATCCGTTTCGAAGATATTCGCCGCCGAACTTCGAAGTCGTCCGAAATTGGGCCAAATTTTGCATCTTTTTGGCCCCTGAAATTTTTTTGGGGTGCGCCCCCAAAATTTTGGACCGGCACCATAAAATAGTGCCTATTACTGACCATCGTGCAAAATTTCACGCCAGTCGGCCCACGCATCTCGGAGATCTCGTGCGGGAAAATAAATAAATAAAACATCTGGGCTAAAACTTGAGTTCGCTCCGCAAGCTATCGCTTCCGGGCGGACTAAAAAAGGTTAGTGCTAGCATGAGATCGGTGATCTTGCCGTAAGCACCAGCAGGATTGCTAGGATGAGATCGCTGCAGATTGGGTCCCGTGATTGGTCAGCTTGGCTATTCTGCCAGTGGATGACACTCCCTCTGTACGATCTCATGCTAGGCGAGAGTTCTCAAATGACATTGGCGATCTCATTGTAGAAATTATTCTACAATTTGAAACTGCAGATCTTGTTCTATAAAATAATGCTCATGCTTGGACGATACCGTCATGGAATTTCAGAAGCTTTCTAGAACATTAATCACTGTGTAATATCTCGTGCTAGCTTTACTTTAGTTTAAGCCTAAAAGAAATGTCGCTGAATTCTTACAATAACAACAAGATAAATGTAATTAGATAAATTGTGATCTACTGCTAGTAATTTTCTGCTCTCTAGTGTGAGATCGCCGATCTGCCACTAGCAATGACCTTTAAAAATCGGCAATTTTTACATATTTTATAACAGTCCAGATGGTTTTCGGAATAGGCCTAACTAAATAGGGATGTTGGTTTATAGTGGAGAATTTTCTTAAAATATGAGAAACTTTTTGAGGCAAAATATGCAGGAAAATATGCGGAATTTGGCGAAATATGCGGCGCATATATGGCGGCATATTTTTCTGCATATTTCCGGCATATGCAAATTTCAGTGATGGAGAATCATAATCATGATCATTAATAGGCCGTTTCTGCACAGATTTGACATTTTCAATTTCAATTTCTTCAATGTCTAACTGCAAATACCGGTAGTCATTTGCCACCAAAATATTTAGCGGTCTTAAAACGTTAGACAAGGAAAATGCTAAAAATGCAATCGCATATGCTGAAATATGTGGAGAAAACGGATATCGCCCGACGCTGCCAGGCCGATGAGATCCTGCCACCGTCACTGTTAGATGCTGGTCAGATGTCAGTGCAGCCACTGATACTTCATCGGAAGTCGACGGCCTGGTGAGACTAAAATGTATGAGAAAGTTAATTAAATACCTAATAAAGCCATAATAAATAAATTTAAGTTGTGCAGTAAGATTTTAGGCCCATGCTGTAAGTTCACGAGCAGGCCATTATGGGCCAATTCTGCTACTGCAGCTGAGAGTAAAGTGAAAAATTTTTAACCTCTCAGTATTTTGAAAATATATGAATAAAAATTGTGGTGCTTAATCATCTTTTTCATTTCATCTTTTATAAAGAAAGAACGTCGTCCTGCACAATAATCAGTCATGGTAGATCACCTCACTCTCCATCTGCGCACATTTCATTTCAGCACCCAGCGCTGCCAACGATTCTTTCAACTCAGTTCGGCGAACTGACGACAGTAATTTTCGTCGCCATCTCTCAGTTCGCCGAACTGACCGTAGCACTGAGCCTAACTAAATTATGAGTAAACCGTGGAAAAACATAAGACAACTTATAGATAAGTTGTTTACCACCGCATTAGTGTATTTTGCCGTATAGTGCGGCGACATTTGTCGCCGCAATAGATTTAGCCTATTGGTTAACCTGCTATTAATTGTTATAACAAACTTCAAATCATGCCTTGGACTGTTCCAAATACTTGATAATCTGCAGATATAAGCCTTTTCACAGAAGCCATAACATATTACGCTAAGTTTCTACTTCAAAACCGGTTTATTGTCAACATTTACAACAAAATACCATAGATACAATACATAGATAAGGAATCCAATCACCATAAACCCGTGAACAAGCAAATAAAATTTTCGGATATAGGCTTGCTCAGATATAATTTTTTGCAAAATGAATAAACCGTTTTATAATGGTTTAAATTTGGTTCAAAAAGCAGAAAACTGCATCATTTCCTTAACGGAATTATAGGAGCGAGTGTACAGGGCACGCGTGTTTTGGTTATGATGGTTAGCCTGCCAGACGGGCCTTTGAGGCTTTGATGTGGTTACGGAGTTTCTTACACCGTAAAAATCCTACCGGTAAAATTGAAATCCGGACTCAGAAACAGACTGGCAGAAAAAGAGACAAACCCCGTATTGCTGCAGCGGCCGGCAAAATTCCATGCACAAACAATCAAGCGTAAAAAGTGTTGCTGTTCTGCCGACCGTTTGAAAACCAGGGTATTGAAAAAACGGGAAAAACCGATAAACTGGGATGATGATTTGTAGTTGTCGAAAAATATACCGATACCTACCTAAAATACAGACATTGACCCAGCTCTAAACTGGGCAGGTGAGCAAATATCAATCACAGGCATAGTAGGCGTGGTTTGCGTGCAGGTAAACAGTTGTGTAGTTGCCCGTATGTTACGAGTTACGGCTTTATATATGAAACTTTGAAGTGTTTTAAAGTGCAGTACAGGTTGTTTTTTGATCTGAAAAATGTAAAAGTAGTGTGTGCTGTTGTCGTAGTTTTTCCCTGTTGTTTTTTTATGGAATGTGCTTGGCTGCTAAGTGTAAACATGGAGTGAAGATCGACGATGCAGTCTGCAGACTGCGGGATGTGACATTCGCCTACAACGGCTGGCTGTAGTGTTCATGTTTATGACGGCACCTTACGATAGGATGAGTTTTAACGTGCGCTCAGGGGCATCCGTACAGGCCCTGTGTCTTGGCTGAGTGAACTCGGCTGAGACACTGACGTAGAACTTAAGTTTGTGTTAAATTTCCACTAGGGCTTGTGCAGGTGCGCAGAGATAATAACATGTCCGCTTGTTTATTGGTATTTTGGTTGCATTTCAACAAAGATTACAATGTTTTGTGCAGAGTCTTATGTCAGTTAAAGGCATTGATGTTATCAAGGACTTTGTGTTCGAGGACAAGGCCATGGACATGGGACCCGAGGACAAGGACTTGACGCCGAGGACAAGATTGATTACTTGAGTCCAGGTTTAAAGCCAAGGTAAAAAAAACTCAAGGTCAAAACCAGTTACATCTAAAAGGCCTTACCACAGCAACACACTACCGTCAAATGGGGGTGACTTTAGTAAGATTTTGCACATTCTGAACGTCATTAGTAGCATCATACTACTGGAATAGTCCAACAATGCAAAAAATATCAGATAAACAAAAAACTGACATCTTGTGACCCTTGCAGCTCCAGACTCAGTAAGTTTAATTTTTGTGACAAACTTTCCATTATCTTGTTACTATGGTAATTCTGTCCATCTGTCACGACCCGGTAGCATTTCAAAACCAGTAGAGATAGGAAATTCGGGTTTTCATTATGTGATAGCTTAGTGTCTTCAGTATTTTGTGACAAAACTTCATGCCACTGGGTGGAAGGGGTCCCCATGAATGAGGGGGCAAAATAGGGGCACCTCTCCTAAGAAGACGTTATTCTACCGCTATTGCTTGTCTAGCGTGAAAATGGTTGCAGATAGGCACAGACATGTTGCTTATCATAACAAGCACTGGCAACGAGCTTCTTAGAAGTGTCAACATCGATGACCTTGAATGACCTTGAACTCTCAAAATAGGGGGGTTTTTAGTGAATTTTTCGCGATTTTTTTGCTGCGACACACATTTCAAGAGTGAATTGCGGTGAAATGGCAGGAGATAGATCAAGACGATCTGCCTATGAAATTTTCAGCATTGAATGTAGATTTTAGCAGTCCAAGTTTGGACCCTCTAGATTCAAAGAGGCTTGCACACGTGGATGTCAAAAAGGGGTACCTTTCTAAAAATTGTTTATTTATCCGCTGTTGTCTTGTCTAGCGTGAAAATGGTTGCAGATAGGCACAGACATGTTGCTTATCATAACAAGCACTGGCGACAAGCTTCTTAGAAGTGTCAACGTCGATGAGAGCCACGGAAGTCGTACACATCACTGGTTTAAGGCATGCCTGTTTTTGGTCACTTGGATGAATTGGGTTGTATGCTAGCAAGTGCTTTACCAATTTTGGTGAAAGGGAGTCGTGATTTACTTCTGTGAGGAGCCACAGAGATCTTTCTTTTCATTTGTACCAGTTCTGTACCTAAGGCACATTTTGCACTTTTATTTCTACAAGAATCTCACTTCTGTGACTCGCTATTTGTCCTGAAAAGTGTTATTTGATGCTGGAATTTTCTAGTTTAACTGGCCTAGTTTCTGGCTGGTGGCGTGGCATAGTTGGTAACGCGTTTCGTCTGAAACGAAGTTACTCTATGCCGGGCCCGGTTAGTACTGCGATGGGTGACTGCCTGCGGGCAGGTAAACCATCTCGGTGCGAAGCCTGCCAGCTAGGTCGACTTAGCC
>Ga0056128_1001524_pt1 | contig 26034 bp, 16 predicted proteins | sample WorMetLIZISLAND2_FD_71113 | JGI IMG/M metagenome (GOLD analysis project Ga0056128, IMG submission 71113) | Marine gutless worms symbiont microbial communities from Max Planck institute for Marine Microbiology, Germany - Olavius geniculatus... ... | reverse complement strand
TTCCACACAAAAGTACAACTAAGTTGATAAAACGTTCGTGGGTTAATCTTCCCAGCTCAGGTGGGGAAAGCTAGGGGGGAAGCTTTCCCCCTGACCTAAATTGGAGACAGTTTGTCTCCACCCCCCTCTGTGGAAGGCCCTGCTTCCAACAGGGCCACTTTGCCAGTTATCTTGGCTGAAAACTTCTAGAGATGGGCCATTTCTATTTGCTGAGTAGTTGAAAAATTTTTTTAAAATGTAACGTGTTGCTTACGTTACTAGTTACATTAAAAAGTAACTAGTTACTGACAACGTTACACTGGGCCAATAGTAATGCGTTACAGGACTAGTTACTGCTAAAAGTAATGCGTTACAGTAATGCGTTACTTTGTAACGCGTTACTACCCAGCACTGGACACGAGTACGAGTTCGAGTACGAGTCCGGGTTTTCCGTTTGCAGCCAGTAGAAGCTTCACTTGTACCGGTGGAGCATTCATGGTCACTTGTACAAGCACATAACTCAACGCATGTCGGCCATATTGAAAATTCGCAGTGAAATCGAATCGAGGAAATGATTTGCCATTAAACAACAATATTCCACTACAAAGTTACTATTTTTACAAACCAAAAGCATCGATTTTTGATGACCATTATTACGTTCTGTTGCGTTATACATGCACTTTTTAAAGGAACTATATAAATTTATTGAATCTGTGGTCGCAGAGTTTTTTGTTTATCACATAGTTGTTGATCGTGACAATTAATGTTGTGTACATAAATATGTGTAGATGGTCACAGCGAGGTAGTTCGTTTGTTGTTGGAGGCCGGTGCAGAGGTCAATGTTCATGATGCTGTTCTTGTGACTCCACTGCATCTTGCAGCAATTGGTGAGCAAATTTAAATGCTCTGTGCACGAGCATCTGATAAGTTCTGACAGTTGCCTGTATTTTGTGCTGCTGAAACATAGTATTTTAACCATTTGCACCACACTTGTCTGAATATCAACTCCCAAATACATGAACAACTCATTATGTAAAATCCCCTTTACCATATTGTTTTTGTTTACTTAACTTTGCTTAATTGCATTCACATTTTTTACTTTTAATTACTATTCTGTGTGATGTATCACAGTCATTGGTAATAGTGCACTCTTGTTTCAGACTTTCGGTTATTATCATTGAAAAATGCATTTTTCTCTGCTGTGTAAGGCAAATTGTTTTCGCCATCGATTCTGTGTGCTAATAGTTGTAATGCTGATGTTGCACTCAGGAGGTCATACTGAAGTCGTCAAGTTGTTGCTGCACTTTGGAGCAAATGTTGAGATGAAGACCAGGAATGGATTGACAGCAATGGATTTAGCTGGTTACGAAACTGAATCATGGAATATCATGAACAGAGCTGAGTACGGAATATTGCCCGAATTGCCTCCACAGGACGACGTCGTCCCGGTGACTCCGTGGTACGCTTTGCAATCGCCAGTTCCAGCGGACGACAGCAAAACAAGTAAAAAGAAAGGATCAGAGAAAAATAAGCAGAAGACCAGAAAATAGATTTCAATGTTGCATTTGCATAATGTGTACAGTACTTATTTGAACGAGTGATCGACATACCTGACAGCTGTCGTTAAAACTGTGCTGACGTTTGACATTCAGTGACATGCACCAATTAATAAAACTTACGTGCTGTTGAACAGAGAGATATTACGCTGCGGAAAAAAATTGCAACAATTGAACAACTGAAGCGCAGATAAGCAACAGTCGGACTACAGTAGAGATCTACTTCATAATAATCTTACGATCGCGTGTGAAGAGAGCGCATAGTCATACAGCGATGTTCTGGATGATACGCTTGCCAGAATTATACGCCAAACATCGGCTTTTTGCCAGTCGCTTATTATTTATTACTGTAGGCTTAGCCTGATAACATTCAGCTGTCTGCGTGGTCAATAAATCGATAATTTACAGTAGATGGATCGCGATACAATCGAACTTACATGAAAGTGACGAAACTTGTATGAGACTAGATAGCCAGAAGGAAGGGCCAATAGGTTATGAAGTCTATTGTATAAAAAAATATAAAATTTAATAATAAAACGAAGATCCAGACCTTTAGTCATTTCAGTGTTTTGGGCGCGTTACAGCTATCCTCTATGCGTCTGTGATGCGATGTGTCATCTGTTCGTCCGCCTGTCAATAACGGATGTATTATGGCTAAGTGATAGATCGTAAGGGAAACTGTTTGCAGCAATAAATAAATAGCCCGGTGTCGAGGCTCTCTGCGTACAAAATTTCGGAAATGCAGTGCAAAAGAAACAGTTGCAAATTTGGGGTTAAAATCACTGACCTTTTATGACTTTGAAGGTCAGTTCTGCAACAGGAACTCTATAGGCTGTAGCGCGTCTTCCCTAGCGACAGCTGGGCTTTCTTGTTTTTGCTTTTAATTAGGCAGGATGTTTTAGCCCCAGAATCTTTTTACTCCTTCGGCGAATTGTTAAAATGTAAATATTACTTGACAGAATAAAGACGTAAAAACGGGCGATATCGTTGTCACTGATCGTTGTTACTGAAAACGATCACGTTTTCGAACAGTTCATTGTCGTCATTCGACCAAACGTCACAGAGCAAAGTCAATAACGGACTGATGAGCGTAGGCCTAACGACGAACTCTACGATATTTTGTTCGATAAAAACGAACTCGGATAAGATTTTTTGCGCACCAGTTAAGCAACTCGTATATTAGAAGGCCGCGCCGTGCATCAGGTAACAGCATGTACCCGATCTAAAATGCTAAAAAGTAGCAGAACTTTATACCTACTCTATTACAACAAGAAATTTGAGCTAATGCTCACGAGACGCGCGAAAGCCTATAGCAGTTCCAGTTCGCAAATTGCTTTAGTCTATTTCTGGCCATTTCGTCGCAATTCACTCTTGAAGTGCGCGGCACAGCCAAAGATTGCAAAAAACAATAAAAACCCCTTATTTTGGGAGTTCACGGTCTTTCAATGTTATCGATGTTGATACGACTGAAAAGCTGGCCACTAGTGCTTGCTGAGATAGGCAGCATGCCCATGCCTATCTGCAACCGTTTTCATTTTGGACTGGCACTGACCAACAATGGTAAAATAACGACTTTTCGGGGTACTGCTCTTTAATGCTCTCGTGCGCAGGTTTCCTTGAACCTAGATTGTCGAGATTTGGACCTTTGAAATCTACGTTTAATGCTGAGAATTTCGTACGCAGCTTGTCTTGGTCTATCTGTAGTGGTTTCGGCGCAATTTGCTTTTGTAATAGCAGCCCGAAATCACCAAAAAAATTCATAAAACCCCCTATTTTATTGTTCAAGATTATCCAAGGTCATTGCTCTCGGTGGCAATCGAAAACCCGTATACGGACTTTCTATTAGTGAATAATAGTAACCTACTCCCTCTCTCGCACCGTTTCTGAAATACAGCGACTTATTGGCCAAAAATCGCAAATTTTCCTTACCCCCCTATCATTTAGCGCCCTTGCTCGGGGTGACCCCTTTCAAATTTATAAAAAAAACTTTATGGATCCTGTAACTAGAGTCATCCAGGCAGCCGACGGTGAAGATTTTGTGTTTCTAGTTTGCGCCGTTTTTGACTGATCCACCCGTGTGACAGGCGGACGGACAGACGGACGGACGGACAGACAGAATTGCGATGGCTAAAACGCGCTATAGCAGTTCCTGCTTTCGCGCGTAATAATAGTAGGCCTATCGACAAATGGAAGTATGGGTTATTTTTTTACTTCTTTACTGGCGGAACTCAGTGGCGTAGCCAGAAATGTGGATTCAAAATATGAGATCTGATGGCAACAATTTTGATTATTCTCCTGAGTCCCTAATATCTATTTTAACAAAAATTTGATATTGGGGGCTTCCTTGGCCTATGGCGGAGCTGTTGTTCGGTATCGACTCGCATTTTAGTCCTATATCACTTTTATGTTACTTTGTATATTCTAGTCTCGAGTTTGTTATTATTTAAAACATCCGAAGGCGTATATCACCATTAACATATGGAACGTCAGTCGTCTGAATTACGCATAAGCTATTTGATTGACTTGGTTTGAGTCAGTCGCTGGAGCTGGCGGCGTTCAGCTGTAGGTCGGATGCAGATGATGATGAGCTGACGGGGGACGTTGACGAGCGGATCATAATTAACTCGCAGCAGCCGCTGCTCGATGAGTCCTGATGGAGTAAGCTTGCTGACGACGACGACTGAAGAACAGTCTGCAGTGGCGGACCTACTGCGATGCTTTCACACAAAGGAGTACCCGGAGTGGTGTTGTCACATAGTGGCGTAGCTGGAGTGATGCTGGACGTCGATGACTGGTGCTCAGAGTCGCCTCGCTGTAAGCTGCGTCTGTACTTGGCACGTGCGTTTTGGAACCAGACCTAAATCAATCACCAGCAACATACTCTCAATCAATCAATCAATCAATCGATCGATCGATCAAGCAGAAAACTACCACTGACACAAAGCAACAAGTCGTTTACGATCTCAAGAGATGAACAAGAAACCCAGCTGTCGCTAGGATCTCCAACCGTACTGGTTGTGAGTGACCTTCAAGGTCACCCAAGATCGATGATTTCCATTTAATCTAACGGGGCGTATGCCATTTCCTATTAGTGAGTGACTAATAGTAACCTTGGCCATCTCTCAACGCTTCAAAGATATGGGCAGTTTTCCGTAGGAAAACGCACATTTTTCCTACCCTCCTTTATTTGAATTTGAAAATGTTCACCTTCGAGTAAATCACTGGAATTTTGCGTACCCGAGTTTAACACACATGGCTAATTACTAGTGTAAAAAGTTTTCTTCTACGACCTACATGTTAGCCAAGGTACATCCGTTGCGGACAAACAGACAGACGACAACTATGCCAATTATAGCTCGACCGTTATACGTACTAAACGTTTTCCTGACGCAGGGACGCAGCGACAGACAGGCTGTCGGACAATAAGAGTCGCTTATAGCGGTCGCGAGTCAACAAAACAATGTACGTATTACAGCTTGTCGTTACGGTTGTTTGATCGACTTAAGGCTGATTGATTCACGTCATACTTTTAGTTTCTGCAGTTATGTGACTCATCGATCAGTGGCGTCGTCGGTTAAAAAGTAAGCGGGCAGGAAATTGCAATTTTCAACAGACACTACAAATTTCCGACGGAATTCCGACATACTGCTAAAAATCTATAACAGAGCAAATTATGGGTGCAAAAATTTTCAATTCTAATTTTGCCCCTATTTTTTTCAAAATGGGGGTAACTAGCCCCAAATTGTGCACTTTTGGACGAAAATTTGCAGATAGGGAAGACAATTTTCGACACTTTTCCGACAGCCCTTTCTCCTTCCCGCCTTGACCACGACGCCTGTAGTCAGCGATGTGTCGAACCTGAAGAATGCGCTTGCCGAGGCCGGTCTTCTGTGCGAGTTGTTTGAGGTCCTTGGCGTCTGGATTGTGGTTGAGCGAGAAGTAGGTCTTGAGGACGCGCAGCTGGTGGTGTTTGAACGACGTTCGAAGTCGTTTCTGCCTGGAAGGTGTTAGTGACGTGTCGCTGACACTGCTACCCGGGCTGCACGCGTTGACCTCTGATGTCAACCTCGTCGCTGCTGCTGCGGTCTCCGCTACATCAGCGCCGTCCATACCTACTACAACGACAGACACATATCAAGACGCGTACAAAAGATTAGGCCAACGCATTAGTGGTTAATTTTAGCGTTATGCGCTACATAAATTCAGGTTTTACTTAATTAATTAGTTACTCACTCACTTACAGGGCGTTGGCGATAGGAACTAAACTGAAATGAAATGACAATTCAGTCTGTTGTTTCAGCTCATTTCAGGGCAGTTCGTTTAATTTCAGTTTAGTTGATTTTGTTCGCTCTGTACGCGTCATTAAGCCCAAATTCCACTACGCCGACTTTCACTGAAATTTTCCCAGCGGGAAAGTCGAGGACACAAATCACGAAAGTCGGCGACATGATTTGTGTCGCCGACTTTCATGATTTGTGTCCGCGACTTTGTCGCAAAGTCGGCGTAATGGAATTTGGGCTTTACGCGTGCAGGGTTTCCATTCAACGCGCCGCAGTGAACGGAGGAAAGTACGTTAAAGACGCAAGTAAAGTACTTGATAAAGATAATTATGTAATATGTACTATAAAGTAGTTTGGTCTGAGGTGACGATTAAAAAGACCGGTGTCAGTGATGTAACGAGCGTGGGGCCATTACACTTTATCTGTAAAAATTATGGGACCCTTATCTGAAAAAATTGTAACCTGTCAAAACTAACTCTAACCTTTACCTTAACTCTAACCCTATCTGTAACCTTAACACTAACCCTAATTTTTAGAGATATGGGCTTTTTTTTACAGATTTAGGGCCTTACAGACGAGGGTAGGGCCCTAATCGGGAAGACTGTTCCAGGCGGCAGGTCGAACAAAGCAGAAGCCGTGCTTTCCAAACTCAGCTCTTACGCTCTCGACAAGGCAACTGCGTCGTCGGCAGGTGTGTGCTCCGTAGATCTGCTTTTAGAACATTTGATATGCAGACGGAAATCAAGCGTCTGTTGCATTTCGTAGCGTCTCGTCGCTGCAGAGTGTTCAAGTCTGCACTGCAAGCCTTTGATTGAATGCGAGACGACCCGGTGCAGCTGAATGCCGACGACGATGGCTTCGTGGGTGGTCTGATGGTAATTGTCGCACTTTGCAGCATGATGTAACGCATGTGGTCTGTTCGCGGCTCATTCACAATCTGCTAGACAGCGCAGAACGAGGCCTGGTGATGTGCGACTTCTGCAGTTCTTCAAACAGCCAAAGGTCGTCCAAGTTTATATGCACGACGTTCAGTCTAGTGCCTTTACTGGTGTTGTCAACGCGAGCTGGCCACAACCGACTCTTGATAGCGCTCATGTATTTAAGTAATATTTTATTCACGAAAAATGTTTTAAAAAGATTAAACAAATTTATACAAGTGCCACTTTTTATCGCACTGTGACATGAGAAAAGATAACTCGTAACAGCCACAGAGCAACTGTAACGCTGTCAAGTTAATCAGTCTGTTATGAGCATTTCGGTGTTAAAACAGACGGATGTATATGCCAGTAAATACAGTCATAATTCAACTCTGGTTTTCACGCGAAGCAACGCACTAAGCACAAGGAAATAAACGCTGTTTCCATCTTTTTTGTTGCTACGTCGTTTGCGTCTCTTGCGTTGACGTTGTGTCTGTTCTGCGTACATGTTTGCTTATTTTTTGTGCCTGCATTTGCGTGAAAAATGACATCACGTTAGAACGTACGTACACGGAAATCAGACATTAGATAGACACTAGTCTTGGTCTTGAATTTTGGATTACTGAGTTTCAATACTCTGCTGCATTACAGTCGTACTTTGAGCAAATGTCCTACCATGTTGGTGTCGCATACTCTCCATAGCTATGTTTTAACTGCGTTCTTAGTTTAGTTTTATGTTTGCTGATTGTTACTGCCCTGTCTGTGTTCTGTGGGTCTTGTGCTTAATTCAAATGATTGATTGATTGCATTGCTTGATCAGGCTGACCGGTGATCTGGTGAAGAGATGATGTCCGCTTGCGTGTTCCCCGGCAGTGGTGGGTTCTCACAGTGGATGACGACAGTTCGTCGTTGTCGTTGGACGTGGCCGCAGCTGTACGCACGTCATCACGAAGGCACTGCGGACGCCTGCCGTCCTTACACTCAGCGTCTTGAAACGGTGATGGGGCGCCGGAGACCGCTGCTGACCCCCCGGCGTAGTGTAACAACTCATAGTCCGCGCGGCAGTAGAGTTTCCCGACGTCCGCCAAAGCAAACTGCTGTCCACGACTGATACGTGTGCGACAGACACAGCAGCTGAAGCAGAACGAGTGAAAGACGTAGAGATGATCAACTCGCACGACCAGGTCGCTGCAGATGAACGGCTTGTCACACGCCGTACAACGCGCTGCCGAACGAAGTGAACTACACGATCTGCCTTCATCCTCGTTCACGCCCAGCGAGTATCCACCGCCACCGAACAATCTGTAAACATAGGCCTACAAATATACGTCACTGTCTCTGCAATAGCTTGATCCCAACATCAACATTACCTTCTACAGTGACTTGATATTTGCCCGTTCCTAAGTATTTTCAGTCCATAGTCATAATTATCGCAAAAAGTACGAAATTTTCCATTCGGTGCCCAGTAAATTTATGTCGTGTTTTTCTCGTCTTTAATTCTGTACGGTTATACTTATTGTTCCAAGAAATAGTTTTTGGAAGCCCAAGTCGCAAATTCGTTTAAACATTTTTTTATTATTAAAGGCGAAAACAACCGGAATTTTGTAGCAGAATGTCCATAGTAAAGTGTGTGGCGACTTTTATAACTTACTTGTAGTTACTATTTTTAAAAATCTTTTTTCCCCAAATTTCATACATTCTTTTCTCATTTATTGTATATTTTGTGTGCTTTTGTCTATTTCTGTTTGCTATGTATGCACCCTCGTGGTCTGATTAAAACAAATGAATGAATAAAAATACCAACGGAGAAAGTTTGGCCACAGCAGTTTTCGTACTGCAGACGGTTTCAGCCGCAGTTGCCATGACTACCGAGATCAGCAAGTCCAGACGCCATGGATGACTGTCGTTATCAGCCAGTCAGTCGGTGCTACTACGTCACTCTCAACTTTCATTCAAGTCTCAACTTTCTCGTCGTCGAATTTTCGGCGTCACGACGATTGACAGCGCCCAGCCTTGTCACTGTCTCGATCCAACCATTTTCTCACCTCCGTACCGTCTTTAGTGAGGCGCCAATGCCACAATGCCAGAAAATACCGCGATATGGAAACCAGAGTATAACGCGTTCGTGCAATTCTTAGAAAACGTTTTTTTTTCAAAATTAACAACGGTAACTTTGCGAGATACCTCGGCGCACTGGTAAGCTTATAGCGGGTTTTAAGTAAAACTGTCGGCAGTTTAGGCTAATTCCGTTTGGTATTTCTTAATTTAGTGCATCACTAACTCAGTCAAAGAAACAGACGCAGCTGAGTGCAATAGTTGCGACAGACGGGGGAAGGTAACACCACAAATGCCACCCGAACGCAGATCAGCAACGTGCTTCGGTTCCTATCAGGGGATAAAATGTTACTGCACATGCTAGCGCAATGCACTTTCTACGAGTACACGTCATCTAGCTACAGCACTCAGTTAACAGTCGTCGCCAGAAATAGCTGTCGAAATTGTTCATATATTGACTGACAAGAAACGAAGAAATAATATTAACTGCGTTTGAAAATTAGTTTCTGTTTTGGTTCTGTGCGACCAGGCGTCGATATTCAAGTGCATGTTAAAAGTTTTCATGGTATATATTCTCGCTAGAAAAAAAATATTTGTTTTTATTAATTGTGTGAAGATAACCTTGATGCCAGATAGTTTTTTTTATCAATAATTATGCCGACTAATTCAAAATTATGCCATTGCAATACAAATCATAGGTGCCACAGACAGACAGACAGACAAACAAACAGTAGCCTATAATATAGCCTACAATGCGTCGTGCGATGCGGTAACATGCACAGTTTACAGTGTGAGTCCAAAAATTTTTTTACCCTTCCACTGAAGTGTTCTAACATTTATTTGAAAAAACAACATTTTAAGCGATATTTTACGCGCATATTCTACGTTCAAATATACGCTAAACTACACAGTTTCATTCAAATAATCGTGACATTGACAAAGTTATGCCATGATATTAAACGCGATCAATAAATTTCAGCACATGTCAGAATGGTAAAGTTTTTTTTACTCACACCGTATGTAAATTTATCTGACACTGACATAAGTCGAACCAAATCAAAGTTTATTCTAGTAGTGCAGCCTTCTAGGCTTCTAGGAGGCTGAATTATAGGCCTAACCGTAGAAGCCGGTAGGCGACGTGGCTGGCGACGCTACAGGCTCTGCAGCGTAGCGCCGACGTTGTCTATGGGACACGCACAAGCCGTGCTGCGGACAGCCGGACACAGCAGACAGCCACAGAGACTGCCTATCAATAAGGGCCGCACTCGATTATAACTTCCAGCCTTGCAAGCCAATAAAATACAAGAAAACCTATAGCCGTCGCTCGGAAAAACGCGTCACAGCCTGTTTTGTTCCTGTTGTAGTACTGACCTTCGATGTCATCCAAGGTCAACTTCAAGGTCATCCCATCCAAGGTCAATGATTTTCACGTAATCTGAAAAGGTGTATACTACTTGCTATTACTGATTAATGGTAACCTTGGCCCTGTCTTTCACCGTTTCCGAGCTATGGTCAGTTTTCCGTTGAAAACGCACATTTTTCTTAACCTCCTCCATTTAACGCCGATTTTGAAAATGTTCCCCTTGCTGAAATTTTGCATGCCTAGGTTTAAGACACGGACGACAACGATGCCAAAGACGCCGTAGAGCATACAGTGCATCTGTGGCGCGTCAATACAGAACAGAAAATCATTCTGTAAAACACATTGTTCAGTACGACGTCAGATAAAATGCTACCGATACTGGTAAAGCCCAAATTCCATTACGCCGACTTTCACCGAAACTTCCCTGCGGGGAAAATCGTGGACACAAATCATGAACGTCGCGAACACAAACGGTGACAAATCATGAAGTTTCGTAAATTATTTTGTCCGGACTTTGTCGCAAAGTCGGCGTAATGGAATTTGGGCTTAGCTAATTATTCATAGGAAAAACTAAATTTTGTTCTCACCGCAAAGTGTACGACGAAAGCTGACCTGTGGTAGTCGGCGCGACAGTAGATGCGACCGGCCCGTACGAAGCAGGATCGATGAGAGTCGAGTGATTCCAGACACGCGACACAGTGAAGACAGCCACCGACATGCCACGACCGACCGACCGCACGCAGGTAGTAACGCTCCACTATAGACCGTCCGCATTGGCCGCAGCTTCCTGGAACAGCTTCCTGCTGATAATAATAATAATAATAAATTTAAAAAATAAAAATAGTAATAATAGAATATTTGTAGAGCGCCGTAGTGCCGTAGTTCCAGAGGCGCTAGCAGAGCAGGGCAGTTAGCTATATGCAAAATTAAATAAGTAAGTCTTAAGCCTAAATTAAAATACAAACAGAGTATCACAGTTAATGACAGAAGCAGGCAGAGAGTTCCAGATTGTTGGCGTAGCGCAGCTGAACGATCGTTTGCCGATGGCAGTCCGTCTGAAGGGCACATAGAGCAGTGGAACATCTGATGATCTCAGTGACCGAGTTCCACTGCGTGCCCGGATGTGTCGACTGATAATGATGATGCTGCACGATAATAAAGGCGTGTTCAGAGCAACGTAACCGAACTGAACTGAGCTGACACGGTTTAGTTTTTGACGAACTGACCAATGGACAAGTAGGGCAAGTCACGTAAACCACCGACGCCGTTTTACGGTGTCTACTGTAATACGTTACTGTTTGCCCATTGATCAGTTCGTCAAAAACTAAACCGTGTCAGTTCAGTTCAGTTACGTCGCTCTGTGCACGCATTAACATTTCTATTTTATACGTCATAAGATCGTGTGTAGAGTGTTATAAGTTTGCTACTATGCCACTGCCTTGTTATGTTACTACGGTCCTATTAGACCGCATTACCGATCATGCTCGTCCGTCTGTCTGTCTGTGCCGCACAGGCGTCTAACTGCAAAACAAAAAACGTAGAAATTCCTGTAATTCGCGTGGAGAATCCGTGGGGCGGGAGTAAGCTAACCGATGTGCCAATTTCACCTCAAGAAGTCATAAGTTAAAAGCAAGCGGACAGCCGCATAATATTTCGGCACTGGGCAGACAAACCCATTTTATGCAGTTTATTGTTATGCAATAGGCTGCGAATTACAATGGCAACTATTATTGACTTATGACGATTAGTTACTTCACTAACTGTCTACTAAATGAATAGTTTGCTATCTAAAGTGTTATCTATCTAGCTTATTTACAGTTGACCTATCACGTGACTCACCAATGGCGACGCAGAGGGCTCTGCGCCGCAGTCTTTGACGTCACCGAAGCTGTCAGTTGATGACGTCATTTCCGGGTAAGTCCAGCTACGACAACCTCATACAGTGCGATCGACGTTGAAAACAGCAAGCAAAAAATCGGCCATCGAACAATAAAGTGCTTGACTACGATGCAGCAAGTTGATACATAATCATCGAATCATTTTGATTATCATCATCTTCATCGTTGTGAGGACATCGGTTAGAAGCAGCAGCAGCAACCGATTGTTCTTGTTCTAAAATGATTGATCGTTTTACTCTACGTGCGACGTTATAAATATCGCAGAAATACCGGACAAACTGCTGTAATTTGTCACGTCCACCACTCTGAACTGGAAGTTAACCCCTGCAGTGCAGGCAGACTAGGAACCAGCGAAGTGTCCGACTGTAAGTGACGTCACAAGACTGTGGCGCCACCTGGAGTCGATGACGAGCAACAGCAGCAACAGTAACTTACAGTAGTAGTTTAGGACTTAAAGTCATTGTGTCGTCGATGACTTAACGGAACGGAACCGCATCACATCAGCAGGCGGGCGGCAGTCTCAGAACACACGTCAATCACGCCTCTATCACCTTCCTCATTGGCCACCGTCCGCAGCATTCTCTCTCTTTCTCTTTTCCTCTCTCTCTGTCGGCATTCTACAGTCCGTGAAAACGTTCTGTCTGCAGACCGTTCACACCTGAGCACACTTATCGCCGCTATTCAGTCAGCAGCGCCACTCCAGCTGACAGCCATTCCATGCTCTAAAGTATGACTAGCACCAGCAGATCGTCTGCTACGGTCTAAACTCTAAAAGTCGTCGACCTTGTTAATGTACATTTCCAGCATAAACTGACAGCGATCATCTGACGCAGAAAAACCGCACAGTTACATTTTTGACGTCCCAGAACACGCTGACTATTTATTTGGCAGCCGTACAAATAGCCTACAAACTATTTGTACGGTTGCCGGACAAATAGTCCGTGTCATTTTAAAACGGTCTTCTAAAGCCGTCGATGTCGATGGCAGTTGTTAAAGGTCACGTGCAATTTTCTACTGATTCACGATAACTGCGACTTGTATCACACCATTTCGCGGAAATGTTTTTAAAAACCGTTTTTATGACGCTGTAAATTATGCTACAGTGTAGACTATAGCGGACGCCTCGATCTGAGCTACACAGAATTATAAATTTACTGTTGACTTAGAATTAAACGCCAATGATATTCTACCGTTTTGGCTTATCTACTACTACTACTACTACTACTACTATGTAGCTAAGTTTGCCTATGTTTTTGCACATCATGCACATGGTGAATAAAGATGTATAGGCCTACGCATTGGCAGTTTCATTCTGCTAAATACAGTTGACTGCTGACACAATACTAGTACATAACTGATTCTCAACGAGCAGCAGCTATGACTCTTTTAGAGCTGACAGATTGGCGGCGCTGTTGGTGAAATCGCCGAGAATATTCGTGACAATAGAACTGCAGCAACTAGTTCAAGTGGCACCGGTGCAACGGGCATTCGACCACCCGCGTCGTTCAAAGACCGCACATCCCCAGCATGTTCATCATCATCATGCAGTATCAGTTGACTTCACAGAACACTCCGCAGGGCGTCAAGTGCTGCTCGCTGACTCGCGGTTACTATATCCGTGTTTTTGTCAACTTTGTGGACAGCTGATTACAACTTTTTCAGCGCCCTTGATATCAACAAGTTAAACTCTATTAAAGGTAAAGGTGGTCTATAGCTGCTTTTGATAGAAAACTCAACACAGAACTACGGAGCGTCACCTGCCATATGGGATCACGCAGTGTTAGCTGCCACCCGACACAGGTACAACGTGCTCCGCCTTAATCCCAGCCAGACAGGTAGATTTACTTACCCCGGAGGGATGAAAGGCTGAGTTGACCTTGGTGGTGATTATATACCTATCGACAGTCACCCACTTGAGTAGTAAGCCTAAGCACTTGATGGTGACCTGACCGGAAGTCGAACTCAAGACCTTTCTCTCGATCGTAAACCCGACACCCTACGGTTAGGCCTACGTCATCAAACTGAGCTACATTTTCCGGTTAACAATTTTTGCTTGTTTGCTATAACTTAGGCCTACTCTGAAAATTTGTCGGGCTGCGCGACAACAAAACTTGTATAACCGTCTGTTCCGTCTTAAAGAAGAAAGAACGTTAAAAATTCCTGCAGTCCAGTCCACGAAGTATACTTCTGAGGACCAACACGAGACATGTGTCACGCATTAGCAATGACATCTCGATCGCATGGCTGACTGCACCTAGCTGGTGATGATGAGAGTTCAGAACTTCCGACAGTGCTCGAATGGGGGGACGCGTTTCCAACGGAAACGGCGCTCCCCCACTTCTGGGAAACCTGAAAGGGGAACTCTGATGTAGGCTTACATGTCACCGCGCCAGCAGCGCCCTCTAACACTGTGATTTCAACCTTTCTGTCACCATTCTTTTGTTATCATTTTCGTTTTAAAATGTTACCAGACGACAGATTTTATAGCTGAAATACACCAAATTTAATCTCGACTGGGACTCCGTTCCAGATCTCCAGAATCCTTTGTCGGCTGGGTAGGGAAACTCCCCTCCCAGACCTCTCTGCCTTCAACACCTTCGGCGTATCGATTTCGGAGCCTACCTCGCCTCGCTCGCTTGTCAGAGTTCTTCCACTTCTTTTTTCCACAATTTAAGCACATGAGTTCAGTAAAGTCAAATCGAAACATCACTTCCTTCGATTCGTTATCGATTTACGCGTACAGCTATCAGGAGCAAATCCACGAGTTGTACAGCAAACTGTGTTGTAAACAGTAAGCCTTCAACAAGCCCACAACATACACAGCAGTAAGCCTAGTGAAGTTTAAGCTTTGTCGGCGAGCAGACTTTGTTGTCGTCGGTCGCACGGTGCCGAGCGATTGGCTGTTAGAAGATACTGAACGGAACGGAACTGCTGCAGACGTTTCCAGTCATCAGGTCAGGCGGCGGCGTCAAACCAAATATTGTTGTTTTACGAGCGAACGGACGGACGGGGCACGTGTTTGTCTGCAGGTGGTCAGGCCGTGTGTAAGCCTACAGGTGCGCTATCTGCTGCCGTGAGGTCTGTTGTAAAGAAAGCGTGTCAGTTCAGTTCAGTTACGTCGCTCTGCATGCGTCCTTAGTAGCGGCGTCGATCTGCTTGTCATCAGCGACATTGGCACGCGACGCTTTAGCCACTGAACTTCACTCCAGTCAGTCTAACTCTCTGCAGCATCAACTGCTGCTGCTGACTTCTTCTATGCGCCGCCACAAACGCACAGAATGTGAGAACTTTGTCGTACAGTTGCTCTCACGTAATATTGAACGTGCAATCAGTTTGTAGGTCTACTAGATCCCGCACTGCTGGAGTACGCAAATTAACGGTTTGATGTTTATTTTCTTCACACAAACCGCAACTCGTACATTCGGGAAAACCCGAAATGTCTGAAAAAGGAATTTCTGATTATCAACGCAGTCGCAGTCGTCAACTGATCAAAATATCCACTGCAGTGCTGAAGTATGTGACGTTCCGATCAGTCGACCACACATCTATGCAGATTAATTAGGCCTAACAGTGTTCGCGCGATCACGAGATCGCGTTGCGCAATCTTGTTAGAGCTGGGGTTAACTTTACAAGCTAACTTATACCCCGTTTACACGATCAAGCAAACATCGAGCAGACATCGAGCAAACGTCGAGCAAACGTCGAGCAAACATCGAGCCAGCTCGTCGAGCCAGCTTCAACACAACAACAACAACAACAATATTTATTTGGAAAAAGCAACCAGGCTGACAGAAAGGGCACAGGCCCATCAAAGTTGGCCACCCAAAAGTCAAATAAGGAAAATCGTGTATAAACGGGATATTAGCCTAACCCTATAATCGTGGACCAGTTTGTCGCGTAACGCATGATCGTTGCCCGGACAGGCACACGGTTTCATCAAGTGTTCGAATTGTAAAAAAATTAGCTGAAGGGGGTTGAATTTTTCGACTGTTGGAGTCCGACCAAAATTGTGACGTAAATCGTATGTATATAGTATACGTCTGACCCCACTAGTACACAATTTGACAGTGTGTTAGGGGAGGGGTTAAGAAAACAGTTGGGGAGAAAAGGGTTAAACTTTCCAACCCCCCCCGCAATTCAAACACTCATAATCGTAAATGTTGCGCAACAGTAGGCACCGCCGTCTAAGCGTGGGAAGATGGCGGTCGCTGCGACGTTGACGCGTACGTGCGCGTAGTCGACGACGCTACTGTTGTGCAACAAATGTGCAACAATAGGCACCCTCTTTAAGCCACTTGGTTTATGACAACCAAGAAGCAACATGCACGTGTTTGACGTCTAACGTCACAAAACAAACAACTATAAAACAACTGTCATTCTGTCAACAAATCAAACCTCAGTCCTCAGCAGAGTATTAAAACACAACAGGAATCAACAGCGAATACTCTACAGCAACAGAAACGTGTGCTTAACGTTCGTAGTTTCTTCGGCAGCGAAAGCCAATCAAAAGCACGCAGTGAACTTTGAAGGACTCCAGACGTCGACGGTTCGCTGACGGTTGACATTCGGTTGCGGCAGCAGATGACGAAAAATCGGCAGATCGTCGGCCAGTCTGACTTTCGACGATGATCTGAACCTCTGACGATTCCAGCGGTCACTGGCGGACAAGTCAGCATGCTGGATGCTGGCCGTGTCGCGCTGTCACACATATACACAAGAAAGTTCAGCTGTCGCTATAGGAAAGACGCGCTAGAGCATATACAGTTCTTGCTGCAGTACTGTACTGACATTCAAGGTTATCCAAGGTCGGTGATTTTCATCTCATTTGGAATGACTTATGCCACTTTCTATTAGTGATTGTAGTAACATTGGCCCCGTCTCTCACCGTTTTTGATATATGGCCAATTTTCCATGAAAAATGCATATTTTTTCTATCCTTTCCATTCAACCCAAAATTTCAAAATGTTCTTCACGCATTAAATTGCTGAAATTTTGCACGCCTAAATTTAAAACACAAAGCCAATTAATCGTGTAAAAATTTTCCCATACGACTTACCGTTCAGCCACAATACATACGTTACGGACAGACGACGGACTGACAGACAGACGACACATCGTGCTAGTTGTAGCGCGTCAGCAACGTAAGTCACAGAGTAAGCTCAAGTTTTGCTAATAAGCCTACTTCAGTGCAAGACTGGTCTTAGACTGAAGTCGGACATACTTGGCTTGGAATTTCCAACGTTTGATCTTAAATTTTAGTCTTTAACTAGGTCGTAACAAAAGTTGATTTCATCCACTATCAGACTGGTCAGCGTCATCTTGCGTTAGAAAGTTGCATGGGGAGCGGAAGTGCAAATTTTTGGCAGCAAAATTAGTATTATGGTATACTTGTACCCAAATCCTAAAATTTGGCTGGGACTGCGGGGGCAAAAACGTCTAATTTTGAACCAATTTAAAGAATTTGTTTGCAAATATATTCACAAAAAAACAAGACAATGACAACTGGAAAATGGCGCTGCAAACCACAAGCACTCTAGTTTTGGGTGCAGAAAGTTTGTGTACTTTGGTTTGCTGGCAAAAGTTACTGACCTCAGTTTTGACACGCCCTATAGGCCTACTACTTATCGTATTTTAGAGCAAACAACCTCCAAATTTTCTGACAAGGAAAAAAGTTTCTGACAGACAAAAATCTAAAAGAAGGACAACTGTCCCTTTACCCATGTTACGGCGCTGCTGGTACATTTATTAGTTTAAAGCTTAAAGGCGCGAACAGAGCGACGTAACTGAATCGTAGGCCTACTGAACTGGACTAACATGGTTTAGTTTTGGAGGACCTGACCAACGGGCACGCAATAATTTCATAAGTTATGAAAAATTCCTCAAATTAAAATCTTTATAATTGTTTTTGTTGACGTTTCGGCAACCGCTGCTGCCTTCGTCAGAACGACTGTCCATCAGAAGGGTGTCGTTCTGACGAAGGCAGCAACGGTTGCCGAAACGTCAACAAAAACAGTTATAAAGGTTTTAATTTGAGGAATTTTTCATAACTTATGAGTCTATTCAAAAACGGCACTCAGCAATGTATTAATTACAGTAGACACGAGGTATTATGTCGTTCTCAACGCGCCTTAATGTACGTGCAAGAACCCGTACAGGCCTATAGGCGCAGATAATCAGCGAGCAGTTCTTACGGTAGCCATGGTCATGTACTGGGTCCACCAGGGCGACTCGGGCGCGCCGGCTTTGTTGACCATCTGGCGCAGGTTGCGAGTCCAGCTGTCGTGCAGTCGGTCGCGGTTGTAGTCGCTGTCGACACGACGCAGGAGACGCCGCAGTTCGACGTCCGTGTTCACAGACGTCTGGATCTGTCTGAGTTCGGCGTCCTGGCGTGCTTTTAAGTGCTTCGCCTTGCGACGATTCCTGTCCAGCACAACCCCCCGAAGTAGCAGATACTCGTATACCATTGTAACCCGAAGCACGAGCGCCCTGATTGTGGTGTCGAGTGTCATGACTACTTCTATTATTCTATTCCTCGACTGTTTGCTAGAGCATTGCTTGCACTATTACATGGCACTTGAAGCATGCGACAGCAACAACAGACAAGCGAAGACGTTAGCCCGATGCCGACATCAGATGCGGTCTTCCGTCTAGCTATGCAAACACAACATTTGATCTAAGCTATAACGACCCTTAAATTCCAGCAGCGTGTCTGCTGGTGTGCAGTGGGTTGGATGCAGTGGATAGCCGCGCCTCGAGCAAAAGTAAACATTCATCCGAGACATGCGCCATTTTCTAAATTTTTTGTCGTCCGTTGACCTTAATCTTTACCTCTGAGCTGAGATCGGCACGCCTGTCACTTTAGCGCTGGAAAATTAAACGTTCACACCTTTCTATCTTTTTCTGAGTCAAAAGCCCGTGCGGAACAGATAGACAGACAAACGGAGTGACGGACAGACGGACTGACAGACGGCAAGATCTATGGTGCGGCCTATAAGGACGGCCGGATAATAATAGAGAGACTTAATAACATACAGGAAAAGATGTGTATAGTTCAATTCTGTAGGCTACATACCAGTCGGTAATAAAGAGTTCATCCCAGCGAGTGCTGACTTTGCCGCCGTCTGTTTTTATCTTAGCGATGTTTTTGATCATCTGGGCGTTCTGCTGCTGTGTCTGCTTCATCTGCACCGCGTCCGTCTGCGCCAACACCCCCAGCTCATCAACAGACTCTGGCGACTGTCACAGCGTTTTGATCGGGGCCGGATTAAAATCCGATAAGGCTCGGTTTGGTAAAAATGTCGGTCTCTCACATAATTTTTCTGACATTACTGTAATGCGCGTAAAGTTTGTTTGTCTGTTTATTTAGTTCCATGACACTTCATCGCGCGACACTTCATCGGGCGAGCAGTCGTCCACGCGTCCAGCATTGTAATTAACCGTAATTAACCTCATCTCTAGTCGATTTATAACCGTTAGCAGGCAACCCCAGACTAATTATCATTGAAGCACCGAATAAAGTTTCTGTTCAATTTACCTGGGGTAGTAACGTTATCTAAGCAATAATGAATGTCGTATTCGGTACCAGAAGTAGGCCTAAAAGCAAACAAACTGTTACTTATCAGTTGCGTCGGCCTGTGCTCGCTTTGACGCTTAACCCTTTAGCTATCAATAACTGCGACGTCCAAATTAAGGACACATAGGCGAAATTAATTAATTTACCTCGAGTTTCTTGCGGCGCTGATTGAGGTGAAATTTCTGCAGCTGATCGACAGCGATCTTGGCGTCAGATGGACTTGGATAGCGACCGCCTTTCATTGCATCCGCCACGCGCTTCACCATCTGTTCGTTCTCACGGTCCAACAGCTGAAACCGCCCGAAACAACGAAATGTCATCGGCTCTGCCAAAATAATTTATCGTCAAAAAATTAACAGTTAGAATAATCGTTGAATTTCGATTAACGATCTGCTTCTGTAAACCACGTTTCAGCTTAGCTAGATACATTATGTATTTTTCTTTTTTTCGCTGTTGCTATTGTTGCTATTGTATTATTTTTGTGTTTTTTTCTACCATGATCGGTGAATTAAAGATTATCATTATTCACTGACCACTGACCACTGTGGCAATTTTTTCCTAAAAACGTAAGCATTTTGCATTCTGTCGGTGCAAATAATTGAAAGACAGCAGATTTCAATGAATTCCATCCAGTGCATTTATGAGAGACTAGAAGATGTGAGCTGCAATCTCCAGAATTTTTTTAAAAATCAGAGTAGACAAACGCAAATATAGGCCTACGTGTTATTGTACAGACTTTTAGTGTTATTACTATTAAATACAAAATGAAAGATGAATTAGAATCATAAAGTTGGCTATAATTTTAAGTCTTTACCAGGATTGTATTCATTCAAAATTCAGTCACTAACCTCAACTTGCTCGCGAAGCTTCAATGACGACTGTTGAACGGAGAGCTTGCTCGGTCGCTGACTGGTGCTTGGAACGCGCGCACACAAACACATCATTAAAACCCGGCGTGTATTTACACCACGTTCCTATCGACGGAGCATCGTGTGTGCAAGTTACGGTATATTAAAATATCTGAGTATATCTCCTCAGTTTTAGTTGGTCAGTTTTAGTTAAGCTTCGTTTTATATCGTAACCCGGTATGATACCTTTAGTTAGCAAACAAATTAAGTAGTTAGCTACGTATAATACTGTATACATAAATCGGCAAATTCACACGGTCACTTTCTCGCAAATTTCCTATTTAACTCATGTTAATCAACTGCCAAAGACGTCTAAAGTCCAAAAATGAAGAAATATTTACGACCTTTTTACGCTTTTCTAACTATTTCGCAAAAAAATCATACAATGTCATGTGCACGCAAAGCGATTTCTATAGGCCGAAAGGCCTACGTCACAGCTGTTTACTTCAAGCGTCTATCGACCGAGAACGATTGTGACACCGTTTGTAATTGGATTTTAGTTATATTAGCTGCAGTCGAATGCAACTGCAAACCCTAAATCTAACCCTAAACCTAACCCTAACACTATTCCTAACTCTAACCTTAAAACTAACCCTAATTCTACACCTAAGTCTGAAAATCTAAACATGGTCGTTTTCGGTTTGTAGACGCCCGCATGTCTGATGTAGGCCTACATAATGTTTGATGTTACGTTAGGTTATATACATTAGCGGATGTTTATGACTACCATCAAAGTGTATAGAAAATTGACAGTCCAGTGCGGTGTTTACGTTCATTTTGTGCGAAGCTCATGTTGAAGTTGTTAAAAAGTCTGTCTTACTGTTTCAGAAAGTTACTATGTCCGGAACTCAAATGAAACCTCTGACGACAGAGATTCATGAAATGTGCAATAAGATATGATTACTGCAAGATTTACGAGTAAGTGACCATGCGATTTCGCCGCCTGGGTGAGTTACTTCATTCTACAGTTTTGAAGACGACAAGAAGCGAAACCACAATATTCGTATTAAGCGAATATCAAACTTAACTCAATATCATTAGACCACAAGCTCACTGAGTCAATAATCTGATCTCTGGTTTAGCAGTCTCTGTAGCTATGACGTCATCATCACTAGGATGCTAAAAATAAAATGGCATTAGTTACCGTGACTACAACGTGACCACAGATGTAAAAAAGCGTTCTAGAAAAAATAGTAAAAGGTTAAAAACGTAAAAAACGTGGCAAATTTTTTTTAAAAAACGTCTTAAAACGTTGGTATAAAAACGTTGGCCCTAATTATTATTTGTTTAACATTTGCCTAAAACCTAACGATGAAAGTGCAATGCAATATAGCTAGAATTAAAAAAAGAAAGATATTTTTACTTAATTTTTATTTAACTGTATGGCCATAAACCAAGTATCACTAGACTAAGTAGCCTAGTAAACAAATTACAACCATTATAGCTTATTAATTTGTTTCAGTGGCTCTGAAAGTGTTTTTCGACGTTCTTGGCAAAATTTTCAAATTTTAATGAACATTTTTAGAATAAAAACATCGAGAAAGTAAAAAAACGGCAAAAACGTTAAAAACGTCTTTTGCATATATGAACGTAACAATATATAACTTGCATAAATGGCTGAATGGATAATTTCCAGTACATTTTATTTACAGAATGTCGGGGTACTTTTTTATTGGGGCACAGTGTATATAATATAATATAATATTATACTATATTAATTATATATTAGTATCATGTCACAATGATCATGCTGTATCGTGTTTTTCCTGCTACACACTAGGCAGTGTTTGCATGCTTCATTGAAGTCTGCTGGTGAATCTTGAGTCGTTCTGTTGCTACGCAATATGATGTAATCATTATGTACATTGTAGGCTACGCTATCGAAAAGCCGTTTTTTAGAACTGCGAAAATGCCGCCGAAAGTAAACATTTTTTTCTTCGTGTAGTACTTTGTTTAGCAGTTTTACAATAAACAAGCGGACGCGGACAGGGAGGTCGCGTACGCCCTGTCCGCTTGATCTTTGCCACAGTATCGGCCTGCGGCCTCCATTTTTGGCCCTTTTGGCCTCAACTCAGCCTGCGTTCTCGATACGTTCACAGCGCTGCAGCGTAGCTGCTCGTTAGCTATAATGATGCTGATGATGCGTCACCATGGTGACGACGTCTATATGACGTCACAGCTCTGCTGCGGCTCAAATGGTGTGGCTGCAAAATGTTAGAAAATGTGACTTTTTCTGAAAATTACGACACCTCACCTATCCCATGTGTAGACCACGTACGACACGGGTCTGCGTGCAAAATTTTACCGCCCTATATATGTTCAATTGTTTGCCTGTAGCTGATGCAATTTCTAGACGTAAAAAATTTTCTTGTCTCGGTTCAGTCAAAGTAATAACTTCTTATGTTATCTGTGCGGTCTTGCTGCATTTTGAGTACTGATGGACATTATATTGCATCTTTAAGTCTTAGTTAAGTTTTAGTTAAGTTTTATTATTTCTTTGCTGTTCATTTCTTGTCTACCGTATTACGGTGAGTAAAAATGTGTGTGTAGCATAGATGTAAAAAACGTTCCAGGAAAAATTTAAAAAACGTCAAAAAGGGTAAAAAAACGTGGCAAGAATAAAAAAAACGTTTAAAAAAGTTGAATAAAAACGTTGGCCATAATTTGTCCAATTTATTGCCTAATGCTGTAAGTGCAGTATACCTGGAAAAAAGTTTAGATAGCGAGAACTATATTTATTTTCAATTAAACCGTCCGGTCATAAGACCATACGATTAAAATAACCAAAAATACTAGTTAGAAAACTTTTTCTTTAGTATATTTGGACTAAGTAAACTACCATCAGTATGGCCTATTAATTCGTTTCCGTGGTTCCAAAAGTGCTTCTCGAAGCTTTTGATGGGATTTTCAATAAACGTTTTTTAAAAAAATATAAAAAAAAGTTGAGAAAAATTTTAAAAACGTTAAAAAACGTTAAAAAACGTTTTTACATCTATGGTTCGTAGTGCCGTTTGGGAGTCAACTCCGCTGGCAACTCTCAATTATTATATAGAATAGATTATGGTGGATTTTCTGTGGCGATCATTGTGGTATAGTGAACAGCAGTAGCTCTGTGCACCACGTTTAACTGCTATAGCCTATACGTTGTCATTTTGCTTCAGAGGGATGACTCCTGAGATATCGGCACAGACGCGGAGCAGCGTCAGGCGAGCAACGTAGACGAAGAATCCAGCCAGAACGATAAGAGCTATGATGACGTCTTCCACACATATCAGCACAGATACTTAGAGTAAGACACAAATGAAGACGATCGAAGCAATGATGATGTCCACTTCGAGGAAGATGCCAGCCAGGATGATGAAACTGATGACAAATGCGAAATGTGAATATGACGGTGATATCTATAAACATTAGCCTAACTAAAACCTTAATGGCAAAATAATAACGAATTTTGTATCTAGATTTACTAAATAAATGAAAATGAAAAAAATACTAACAAATGTGTGCATTATTCAAACGAACAATCGAGCTAGTTTCTGGACTAAACGTCGCGTAGGCCTATGATATGATATAAATGATATATTGTATGATATATGATGATAAAATAGTTCCACGGTTCGCACAAAAACAGTTTAATAGCCGTTTTTGCAGCGCATATCCATTGAAAACTGCGAAGTTTCACAAACTTTTATGTATTCACGTTTGTCTGTGTCTCAGACTCTTGCTATTGTTTTTTAGCTTTTATCAAGTTCATGTTCTGTTTGCCGCGATTTTCCAATATCCTAGAAAATGCAAGTGTTATCAGCTTTTGTTTCTCGACTAAATTGCATAAAACACATAGGCCTATGGATAAATGTTTATAAACGTCTGTATTAAAAACGCGTTTTAACGTTTTATGTTTCCAGACTTTTTTACGATTAAACTGTTGGAGTTATTTAAAATGTAACAAAAGTGTGGTTTTTAGATACAATGTACATTAGGCCTAAGCTATAATACGCCGCCTGTATGTAAAATTGGGCGCAATGTTGTTTGAATTCCGGACAAAATAAATCTGTGTTTTTAAAATGCAGTTAATTAACCATTAATAAAACACAGTAAGCTACATATTTTGCAGCACAACGACAAAAGAAATAACTTTGACTTTGGCGACGGTTACAGATCAAGGTGAGCCCATAATAACTACGAGTCTACAGCTACAAAATAGAATATTAGGTTGTCAGTTTGCGATCATAGAAATTCGACCGACGCGCGTAGCCTTTAGGCTACTAAAAGTGTGCAGTGAGAATAACTTTTAAAAGTTATGCTTAAAACCACTCGACATACAGACAGTGATCAACAAACGAGCTTACGAGCTTAAGCAGGCACTAAGGTTGCAATAGACGCAATCGAAAACTTTAAAAGTTTCAAAATTCTAAACACTAGGCCCACTGAATATAAAAATTTGGCGCGCAGCAAGTTTCAATATACGGGCGATTGTGTTGTGAAGTACGACGTAATAAAAGACTGCTGCAAATAGAGCGAATTCGTGCGGCCGCATTCATCATTCTGCAGCCCTAGAAACAGCCACACACGCACAATGATGATCAGTAGCACAATATACACGCAATATTTAGTTAGCTAAGACGCTCACATCTCCAGCTCCCACCCTTCCTGGCCGCCAAAAGCGATTTGGTTTATTTCGAGGCTAAAAAAGTAAAAAATTTTCCTGTACAAAAGACAAACATACCTTTATGCATCAGAAACATTGTTGGAAATATAAACATAAGCATCTGACTTTTTGTTTTTTGATCGCAAGAACGCAAACCTAATAACTGTTGTTCTACATATCTTTTTATTTTTAACGGCCGTTTAAACCCCTTCTACGCCTAAAATGACAACATCGGTGGTTTCTGATATTGGCACTGATATAAACTACTCAGATAGCTGTAAAAATGACGGTTACATGACATCGTCATTACAGAAACTATAACGACAAGTATTCTAATATTACAGTAATTTTTGTCACTCCTTTTTCATCACAAACGTCAAAGTAAATACCACAGTCACTAGCAGAACTTACCATCTCGCTTTTCTGTTGCTACTCTTTGGTTTGAATTTCGATCTTCGCCACCGACAAGTCAGGATTCATCTCCGTAACAGCGAAAATGGCATCTGCCAACGCCTGTTTTCAAACCAAACAGAACAGTACGCACACAATACGCACCAAAGCCACATACTGTATTTCACTAAATAGAAGCACAGATTTAGCACAGATAAACAGAATAACACGTGTAGGCCTACAGCAAGCGTCATTGTAAATGTCTCCAAAGTATACTTGATGTTCGATGGTGGCATAAGGTACCTCACGCTGAGATCCGGCGAAAAGCTTACAATGCATAGAATCACGGATCATGCAGAGGCAACTTCGTTGGCTCGGACATGTCATCAGGATGCCATCATATCGCCTCCCTCGTCGTCTCCTCTACGGCGCATTGCAGCAGGGTCAGAGGTCTGCCGGAGGTCAGA
>Ga0056128_1001523_pt1 | contig 26045 bp, 15 predicted proteins | sample WorMetLIZISLAND2_FD_71113 | JGI IMG/M metagenome (GOLD analysis project Ga0056128, IMG submission 71113) | Marine gutless worms symbiont microbial communities from Max Planck institute for Marine Microbiology, Germany - Olavius geniculatus... ... | reverse complement strand
ACACTACGATATTGAGTACCTTTTGACAATTTTCTCAGCTAATCATTATTATTATTAGGCACAGTTTGTTGGAGTTATTTCAAAACGTAATAGGGGTCCGGTTTTTTGAGACACAGTGTACATGCGATTTACATCGCAATTTTGATTCGGCTCTGACCGTTGAAAAGTTCAACCCCCCCAGCTAATTTTTCTCAATTCAAACACTGGATAGGCTACATGTGTTTGTTTTAGGATTCATTGTTGATTGAAAGACGGCCGGGAGCCTAAAACTCGAATTGAAATAAACTGCCATTTTAACTGTAGTTAGGCTGAGTTGACCTATTATTGTCATAGTGGATCAAATTGCTATACGCTTGTGGTATTTATAAACATTTGGAAACGAGCAGTACGTTATACACGGTTCTTACAGGTCAGGGAAAACTGGAAAAAGTCGGAATTTGTGTGGTCAGGAAAACGTCTGGAAAAATGTTATTTCTAACAAGTCAAGGAAAATGATCTTGGATTATGCAGACTGCAGATATCTGTGAGTTTTTGTGTCTCCAAGTATTAAAAATCAGGCAAATTTGCAGCTTCCATTGAACGTACTAAAGCTAGAAGTGTGTCAGCTTCGGGGGGGGGGGGCTTTCCCAAGGCTTTTGTCGTTTGTATATTGCTCTGTTAATACTGTTTCATTTGTTGTAATATAGTATACAATTTCTGACATTTGTGCAATAGGGTTATTGTTTCCATAAGGTCAGGGAAATTGTTATTCCATGATTGCAAAAGTCAGGGAATTTTGCTCCAGAAGACCTGTAGCAAGCCTGGTACTGCTGTTCATCTGGATCCAAATCGATAACATACTGTAAAACAGAGACGTTATAAACGTTTCTAAATAAAAAAATAAATAGGCTACATGTTTTATTAAAAAATGAACACTTTGCATAACCCGTGATGTATTAATCGAATGCATTGCTTTTTGATGTCAGTTTTCCTAGACTATTCGTCTAATTTTTTGTCATCACACGTAGGCCTAAATGGGAAGTCTGGCATTTCAAGTCTGTTAAAACTTAAATTCAAGTCCTACATATTCAGCAGCCGCGATAGCCTAATTCTGAGTGTAAGCAGCCAAGCAAGAAGCAGTTTGCCGACGACGAAGTGTTCTGAGCAGACACGAAGCAGAATGCAGCCGCTGAATAACCGGTTATCACTGATTAATCCGTTCTGTTCGACTAGCGCCTCGTAACGAGCTCCTATGGGTCGAATTTGGCGGCGCATTCGGACCCAATTCGAGCGTAAATAGTGGACAATCGGACGCAAATTCGTCGGCCGACGGTGCCAGCAACTCGATATCAGAGCAGTGTTTAGAGGCGACGAAAATTCACTGACCGAGCACCGACTGCTTCGATTTAGTGGCGTAGTCAGGAGGTGGTATAGGGACGATCGACCGCCCCCTCCACCATCTTTTGTTGTCAGTGCAAGTTTGTGCAGTAAAAGTAACGATATTTACACGTGCATTCTCAGGGCTTAAAATTATTCCTGCATGCTGAAAGACTGCGTCACCGTCGCGCACCTCTGGTGGAGCTTGCAACTCCTTCCCAGAACCAGTAGCTGGTGGAAAAGGGTTCACACCCTGTAATAAGATCGTAGACAAGACAAGCAGATGTTCATATGCTGAGTGAACATACTGTCTAGGAATGATGTTAAAATTGTCACTAAGACACTGACCATAGACAACGAGTTAACAAAAAAGTCCAGCTGTCGGTAGGGTGGACCGACCGTACCGCCTATATCCGAAGACAAGCGTCCGACTTCCGGTCGCGGAAAGAGTGATTTCCCATAGCGAGTACAGTACAGTCCCGTACACGCTATGGTGACACTGCTATATCGAACGCTACAATCAACGATAGGATACGATACTGTTATTCGGCACACGTGGGTGATTGGCTGCAGGCAGCAGCATTTGCATTCAAAATTGCGTCCAAACCGCTGCAGATAGATACATGGTTACTATGGACAGCCTATATAGGAATTCGTCATCGCCGTATCCAACGCTACCACCAGCAACTCTTAGGACGTACTGTTTAGCCACAATACCGCACAATTGACATAGAGTGCGTAATGACTCTTCACAGTCATTCAAGGTTGATAGTTTTCGTGTCGTCTGAAAGGGCTTGTGTGAGTTTCTATAGGCCACTTAGTGATCAATAGCAACCTTCACTCGGTCTCAAATCGTTTCTCGACTTATCGGTTGAAAACGCGCATTTTTTAAACACACTTCTGTTAACCCCGAATTTGAAAATGTTCCTCTTGCACCGCATCGCTGAAATTTTGTGTGCCAAAAGCCGTCAGATTTGGCTCATTAATCATTTAACGTTTTCCTGATAAGACCTACCGTTCAGCCACAGTATATGCGTTAAAGACGACGACGACGGACGACACATAGTACCAATTACTTGACCTCAACGGTCGGCCAGAAACTACAGTGACAACTGTGAAGGCGAGCTTCTGTCCCCGTCCTTTATTTTCACCCCTGCAAATAAGTTGTTTTTGCATTTTTCAGTCCTGCAGGCGATTTGGTCCGTTATTTTAACGGTCCTGCTTTGACCAGGTCCTGTAGGCTATTTTCAGTTGCCCTGGTGACCCGTGGATTTTGACTATGGGGCCCAGGGAGATCGCTGCATATTGCCCCACGGAGTGAGCGTCTACGGTATGCCACTGACTAGTATAGCCGAATTCCGCGCATATAATATGGTCCCTTTCGTCGTGCCGATGGTGATCTTAATCGGCGCGAGTCGCGCTGATGTAGGCCTAGGCCTAGTACGTGTGGCAGACCTTAACAATGACAGCGCTTGACCGGCGTCACTGCAGGTCCCTGGATGGAGTCAATTTAACGCCGTGCAAAATGACGCGATGGGTGGTCTGGATCGTCGGACCACCAACGTGTATGCCTATATGGGCTATGGCCCAACGGTTGTGCAGCTTTCCTGGTTGGACGTAGTACGCAATATAGCCAATAGCTGCCAGTCTGCCACCGCTAATGCTTTCAGTGATGCCGCCTCAAAAGTGCAAAATCGACGCAGTGACAAGGCAGGCGGTGAGCAGTCAGTGACCACTAAACTGGCAGTGTCGCCCCTGCGGGTCATCTCTGCTTCCCACCGCAGCCGACGTCACGAACTAGAAGACTGATGCCGTCGTCGATGATGACGTCACAGCCACGCCCAGTGACGACCGTCTGTGATTGGTCGCCGCTTGCGGCGCCGTCCAATCAGCGTCGTCGAGCGACAGGTGCCCGAATGGAGCACGTGACGCCATCGCTGTCGACGTCCGTCAATCTTTAAATCGCTGCCGCCGCTGCAGCAGCTGCTGCTGCAGGACAAATTGAGCATCGCAGAATCACGCGCTGACGAAACTGACGCACAAACGTGAACAAGCCGTCAACAGTGAAGCAATCGTGACGTCACGGATGACGTAACTAAGTAGGCAAACGTTTAGACAGTCTGTTATCGTCATAAAAACTGACGCTCGTATATTTTGACAGGCAGTTGACGATGCTACATTATGTATTTCATTTCAGATAGTGTCATCTTTCAAAGAGTTACGTGGGAAGTTCTCAAGTTATGACGTCACAACGTAAGTCCTACATCAGTCTCTCGCTCGGTCACTCGCAGATTTCATTCATTGGTTGATATGCGGCCGGCCGTTATATTAGGCAATTAGCCCGCATTACTGGTTTTGCTGGTCCGTTCGTCTGTCCGTCCGGCCCGTGCGGGCACAGAACTTGAATACGAAAAGCGTAGAAAAACCAAAATCGGTATAATGGTGTAAGTGACTGGTGAGCCGATTTTAGCTCAGAAATTCGGAAACAAAGTCACCAGACGTCAAAACCCACCAAAAATGTACACAAGTCGCATAAATGTCGACTTGCATGCAGCTGGCGGATTGCACGCTCAGGCAGTGCGCTGTGTAGTGGGCGATGGACGGTCGGCCGCATTCATGCCGGCATGTGGCGTACTACAAATCATGTTCTATACTGCATTGCAATTTTTAATTTCTAGTTTAGTTTTCGTCGTGGAGATTAGGCAAATGGGGGTGTGAGGTATGCCTTACCTTGGAGTAGTCCGTCGATTACGACGATATATCGTGACGATGAAAAAGAGAAACTGAAGTGCGGATTGTTGAAGGCTGGTTATAGGGTGTCTGCCCTATTACGCAAAGCTGCAAAGTAACTTTTTTCGCACATGTCATAGCCTACAGTCTATTTTGCACATAGGGTCACATGCAGCCAACAAACAAAAAAGAACACAGTTAATAACAACAAACATAACACATTTTGCATTAATTGTGCGAAACTTTTGTTTTATTCCTATAGAAATTAATTTCCTAAATAAACAGCTAAAGTTATCAAAGAAATTTCAAGCTTCTTGCCACAACTGTGACATGGACGGATCTGAGACCAGGTAACAAACATGTAAGTTCTACACTGCACAGTAATGTTTGGCTTAGTAGTCTATATGATATCAAACAAGAAAAAAACTAGATAAAGCAAAGGGGAACGCGCGACAGCGATGCATAAGCCTATGTGAAGGCTCGGTGCGAACGAAATCTAAGCTCAAAACGATGTTTCATTTAGACTTGACGGCCGATGACGCCTAGCGCCATCTAGTGCATGAATTGCAGTATTGGCTAAATTTCGCAAATTTTTCCCACCCCTTCTCATTTAGCGCTCTCGTTTGGGGTGACCCCTTTCGAATTTATGGAAAGGCTTTACGGATCGTGAAACTAAAGTCTTCCAGTCAGCCGATGGTGAAGATTTGGCGATCCTAGCTTCACCGTTTTTGACTGATCCACCCGTGTGACGGACGGACAGATGGACGGACAGAATTGCGATGACTAAGACGCGCTACAGCAGTAGGCCTATAGCTGCTGTCGAGCGTAAAACGTGAATTGTCAGTGTTTTACATGTCATCGTACATACACTGCAGGAAGCAGCAGTAGCGGCAGCAGCAAGGGCGTGCCTGTGATCAGAGGACATCGCCCGACGTCCGTCTGTGCCGGGTGTCAAGATGAGATTCTCGACCAATACATACTGCGAGTGTCGCCGGACCTGGAGTGGCACGTCGGATGTTTGCGTTGTACGCACTGCCAACAGGCGCTCGACGAGACGTGCACGTGCTTCGTACGAGATGAACAGCCGTACTGCAAGCACGACTACGTTAGGTATAGTAATGTTCTACGTCGATTCGGCCTAATTGGATGCTGCAAAATTTCTCATTTGGAAGTATTTAGGCCTACATGTCTGGCCGACCATTAAGGTCGAGTCTTTGATACGATGTGTCGTCTGTCGTCGTCGTTTTTCTGTCTGTCTGTCGTCTGTAAGGCATGTATTGTGGCTAAACGGTTGATCTTACAAGAAAGCGTATTACAGGATTAATTAACCCTCTGTCATAACTCTTCGCGTGCAAAATTTCAGCTATCCAATGCAAGAGAAACATTTTTTAAATTTGGAGTTGAACAGAGATGGAATAGAAAAAAATGTGCCTTTTGCAACCGATGTTTTAAAAACGGTAAGAAATAAGGCCAAGGTTGCTACTGATCACTAATAAAAAGTTGCATAAGCCTTTTCAAATGACATGAAAACTATCGACCTCGGATGACCTTGAAAGACTATTGCGCACTGTGCTATGTCAATCGTGCGGTATTGTGGCTAAACGGTACGTCGTATAGGGGTCGGCGATGGTACGCTTGTATAGGGCGATAACGAGTTCCAGTATAGGCGTAATAATGTTTCTATCTGCAGCGGTTTGTCCACAATTTTGAATGCAAAGTTGCTGCCTGCAGCCATCAGTTTTTCATTTATGTGCGCCGAATTACCGTATCGTATCTCAGCTTTGATTATAGCGTTCGATGTAGCAGCGTTGCTATAGCGTGTATGCCGACCTTAGCGACAGCTGAGCTTTTACTTATGATCAGTTATGCTATTTGTTAATGTGTATGGCTTGAAAGCATAATCAAAACTTGGTGAATTAATTTTTTTGTATAGGCTTTTGCGGACTTGTTTTCTACAACATGTTGCATGACTATGAACAGTAAAAAAAAGTGGCCTAAGCAAAATGTGGACTAATACCTATGCCATGTTGCCGTCAGGGTCGAAGTCGGTTCCCCCGAAGCATCACACTCTGCGTTATTTGCCACCCCCACAGTTTCACCGAATTTCGTCGCAGATGACCTTTTAGATGCGCCACCTGCACGAGGTGACAGCGTGGTCGAAATTATCTCGTAATATCGCTCCGCAGCGCGTCATATTTAATTATCCTCGCTGCCGAAAGACGACACGTGAAGACATCTCTCGCGTCATGCTGCTGCTGCTGCTGATGATGATGATGATGATTGTGCGATGTTAACAACGTTAACGACGTTTTGCAATTTGTTCTTCGTTCCTTCTTTCATGTCTTCTTTCAGCAATGGCAAATCTCGCCTAATTGGTCGTGCGGCAGCGTGCATGCCTTGGCTGTTTACGCACTGATTTAGTTATCAGGTTATCATTCAATCCGGCGACAGCTGCACTCATAATCAGTCATCCTTGCTTTCGTTAACACTTGTAATGCAGCATGCGTGTAAACTTATCTGAGCCTATTTCAAAATATTAGGCTAGGCCTATATTTGGTATCCTCGTGACAGGAGTCCTGTTATAGACTGTCATCACTTTTGAGGATAAAAGTTTTGGAACTGACAAATTTATTGCACATTTCTTAAGTTTGGTCGAGACATTGGTTGGGGTTAGGTTGTGCACTTTTGTCGAGAACGACAAAAGTGATAAATTTATTACGATGTTGGCGCTTATTATATGAAATGTCAAAAATGCCTAATATTTTTCTTTTCTTATCCACAGCAGGAAGCTCTTCATTTTGCGTGTGCAGAATTTTGCAGTAGATGAGCTTCTCTCTACTTTTTTCTTTCCATATAATGTCAGCACCTTTAGGCGTAACTGATTGATTCTCGGATAGGTAAGTAAGTACAATGCAAAATTTATATAGCACATACTCACAAAATCTGCAGTGCTCTCAACGTGCACGTTCAGCTTAGCCTCCTACCCTCAGCGAGGTGGAAAATGAGTAGTAGATTATACAGGCTACGAGGTGAAAACCTAGTGTGGTTAATTGGAGTGGTGGTTTGTCTGCTGGCTGCAAACCACTGGTCCAGTTGTTCGCTGACGCCGGCAGTGGATGACCGCATAGTGCACTGCGAAATCATTAGCTCGTGCCAACCAGCTGCCACTTTCACGAATGTAAAGCGTTTTTAGTCACGAGTCTGACTGATGTAAGAAGCGCTGTAGCAAGTACCATACAGTAATTTTTTCACAAAATTTATATTTTGCAAGATAGTGTAGCCACGCAGTTAAAATGTGGTGGGATATTTAACATTACTTTACTGGTGCCGCTCGCCATCTCCGCCGGCTAAAGCAAGTAGCACGAGCGCACATTACTTACAGCCAGGGCTGGAAAACTGCCTTGCAGAATGTGGCAGTGAAGTGATTTTGAAAATCGGTTAATAATTTTGACGAAAATATGGGCAATCACAAAGCGTGAAGTTACGCTTTATAGTGTATACACGATCGAGCAAACATCGAGCAGCTAGCTCGACGTTCTATGGTAATCAGCATGCTAATTAGGAGGGCGGGCGGGTTGTAATCAGAAGACCTATATAACATGTGATCAACTGTGGGTTAAGAGCCTACGCCTAGGCCTACATTTGAGCCAGGGGCGGGGTTCCAATATGCCTGCTTGAGCCAGCTGGATGTCTGCTCGATGTTTGCTCGATCGTGTAAACACCCTATTACGTTTACTGTCGGTGGATGGTCAGGTTGTTCGGTGCCCGGTGCGCCAAGTGCGGTGTGTCGTTCGCCGAGAACGACCTGGTGATGCGGGCCCGACACAACATCTACCACGTCCAATGCTTCCAGTGCGTCGTCTGCCAGCGTCAGCTGGTCGCCGGTGATGAGTTCTGCCAGCGCGGAGACGATGGACTGTTCTGTAAGGCGGACTTCGACGCAGTGGTCGAATGCCGCGCTGACCCTGCAGGCACCGCGGCAGTCACCGCGGGCTTTACGTTCGACGACAACAGTGCTGCCACCACCGAGCAACAGCTGAAACTTAACAACAACAACCACGGAGAAGGCGACGCTAAACGTAAGCTAATTAACCTGTACGTTATACATAATAAAATGCTGTCTCTCTGGCCGCCTTGAGCAATATTTCTTTGGCGTTCGAAATATCACACAAGAAACTTAATCTTGTCAAGTGCCATGTATTTGTATATGCAATCTTATACCTGCTTCTTCCAGAAAAGTGTAATGCAGTTACATAATCACAAAAAAACCTGGGACTGACGACCTTTCCGATAGGGGCGGCGGTCCTGGACACCGGCCCAAATACAGCTTAATTCCAGAAAAGTAGGCCGGCCAAACAAAAAACAGAAAGTACAATGTGGTATCGATGTGTTACAGTTGGTATGGAGTCAATATCGCTGCCGTCGGTCAGTAGCAGTGGTCATTCGCGGTCCAGCGGCGGCGGCTCGTCAAGATCTCACAAGGGAGATCAGAAGACGACACGCGTCAGAACGGTATATCTGCTTGTGGATCACTTGATTATAATTTAAACTTTAACTTTTTTTTGTATTCACTTTTACATTTTTCTGTATTCACGCTCTATACAGTAGACCTCAGATTACCTAATGACGCTCATGAAACACTAATAACCAAAACTACTCATCTGAATGACGGACTTTTTTTAAGGCCTATCTACTGGTATAGTCCACTGACACTTAAAATGGCACTTTTTACACAGTGTTTTGCTATATATCTGTTTTATTGTTTTAATACATGGCGTTTGTATTGCTACGAGACTGCGATTTGTAAACGTTTTTCACAAAAATAAGCACGATGATGGATGTCATGATACGACAGGCCACCAAAAATAACACACGCCGTAGGCTACCTAGAAATAAGCGCCAATTCTCAGTCGTGTCTGCCGGTCGTTCAAAATGCTGGTCTATTTCTAAAGACAAATAAAATAGCATTTATTGCATAAAGTATAGTACAGAGTTAAACGTGAGTCAAATTTGTAGGACCCGACCCTATCCGACCCACAAAAAATGCAACCAGACCCGCATTTTGTACTGAATGAGTTGCCCGACCCGACCCAATATGCCAGTATGGCGGCCAGCAAAACCATTATTTTTTTAAACAAAAGTGACTTAATTACTGTAATTTCGCTATCTATTATTTTTGGGCCGACCGCTAAGTTGTAAGCTTAAGGTCGGCCCTTTGTCGTGATTGTCGTCCGTCTGTCCGTCACGGATGTACTGTGGCTAAACGGTGCAAGATAGGGCCTAGGTTGCTATTGATCACTAATAAGAAGTCGAATGCTGTCTTTCAGATGACATAAAAATCATCGACCTTAGATGATCTTTAAGGTCAGTGACAACCAGTACGGTCGGTCCCACCCTAGCGACAGCGGGGCTTTTTGTTTCATTAACTTACGCCAGGTATTGAACGAGAAACAACTGCACACGCTGCGCACGTGCTACGGCGCCAACCCGCGACCAGACGCACTGATGAAAGAGCAACTGGTCGAGATGACCGGACTGAGTCCACGCGTCATCCGCGTCTGGTTCCAGAACAAACGATGCAAGGACAAGAAAAGATCGATTCTCATGAAGCAGATGCAACAGCAGCAGGAAAAGGTTCGCGTCCCGTTTTCTTACAATTATCTATTTGCTGACAATACCATGCTTTTTGTCACAATACTACTATGACATGGTGCTTGTCGAGTAGAACAACAAAGCTTTCTGACGTAGGCGCTGACAGCTGACAAGTTTCTGCAGTAATATTTTGTTTTTAAAATGAAAATTGGCGTTCTTATTATTGTTGCTGCTGCTGTTTTTCGTTAAAAAAACAAAATAACAAAGCAATTGGTGCACGCGCGACTGTGCAAGACATAAAGTATTTTTTCCCTTTTTCGATCATATACCGGCCGTTCGCTGATAATTATACTGTTGCGATCGCAGAAATTCGCTCTCCAGTAATACCCCGTTTACACGATCGAGCAAACGTTTAGCAGTAATCGAGCAAACGTCGAGTAAACGTCGAGCAAACATCGAGCAAATATGAAGCATGTATAAAGCATAGCCCATACGAAGCAATCATCAAGCAAACATCGAGCAATTATACATGTTAGCTGCATGGACAAGCCAGCTCGTCGAGCCAGCTTCATCGTGTAAACGGGGTATAAGGTACGCTAGCGGCTTGTGTCGAGCTGCAGTGGACATGACGTGCGGAGGGGACACAGAACTCGGAATGTGCATTTAGACCGCTAGACGTTCGTGTTCTAACTGGGTGTTCTACTGGTTCCTAATAGCCATGTTACAGTCGGCGGCCTGTTTGACCTTCGTTGTCTCCTTCCTCGATGATGGTGCTGCTGCTGCTGCTGCGTGTGCAGCCATTGCCGACATCGACGCTAATGTAATGTGACAAACTGGGAATTAGAGGCAGTGTCCAGAATCTGACAAAGGTATTCCATATATAGCGTTACCGAAACGCTTTCACAGTCTCGTATTTGGCAGCTGATCAATTGGTATGAGCTAATGATGCTGCAGCAAATTATGCGGCCATCCGTTGTCCGTGCTTACAAACTGTTAAACCCACGGTGCAGCGCACACGCATACCATCGCTTCAATCAGCCACACTAGGTCTTTGTACGCAATATCCCGTAAGCTGTAGTCTACTATTTTTTCGAGCACTGTCGAAGTAGGAGGTGGTTTGGCCTGAGAAATGTGAAAATTAAATAAAATCCGTATTAACGACCGTCGACCGAATATGGCGTATTTTATCACAGCAAGCCACCCGCAGTCAAATCCCACGTTGTCAGAATCCAGAATGAATGCTTATTCCTGCTTCATCACACAGAATACCAGCAAAGACATTTTCCCGTTTACTGGCTGGAAGGCTAAGACGTGACATCATGCGGTTGAGTATAGAGAGTGGAGGGTCCATGGATTGGAGACAGATCTGACCCTTGACCCCGCTTCCCGTAATCGTAGGATTTGTCGTAGTAATTCATCGTTGTCGTCGTTTTCATCGTTGTTACAGCCGACTTGATACTTACTCATTGTGCCCATCACGTGCGTCATCGCGTGACTATGACGTCACCGTGACGTCACTCAATGTGGTAGGGCGTAGAACTTGCGACCTGACGACTGTGCAGTATGCATTATCTTAATGGCCCGGAGTAAATTGGCTGTCGGTCGGCTATGATAATTGCATCAGGCGCTTCTTCCAATGCTGGATTTTCGTAGCAACCATTTTCAGGCGGCAGAATTTCTCAAAACTTTCTGCCTACAGTTAATGTAGTTCTGGTCAGTTGAACCAAGTATTTGGAGCTCAAAGTCTGATAGCTGCAAAGTTTTGCCCGGCTTTAAGTAAACTGCATTTATACTAAGGATTGCAATCCCGAGATCCCAAATCCCGGGATCCCGGCCGGACGCCGCCAATTTTGGGATTTCGAAATTACAAAATTTCGTTAAAGTCGCACTTTTTCGAGCGTTAAGTGATTAAAATAACAATCGTAAATGTCTAATAAGTAATATAGTTTATGTACGTTATAACTCCTTGCTGTTCACTGGAATTTGTATTTTGGCACTTACAGTCACTCCGCATACCGTTCTGACATATTTTCCGTATGGGGCCTTACTACATTCTGTGCATGAAGTAAGTCTATTGTAGATACCAATATAACGACCAATCTGTAAGCATAATCCGGAAACGGGATTCCGGGATCCCGGGATTACAAATTTCTGAATCTCGTATCCCGGGATTGAGAATTCAATCCCGAGATTGCAACCACTAATTGATTCGCTGTATAAACTGAAATTAGTCTACCTTCACATGTAGATGTAGATTATCTACATAAAATGAGTTATACCGTTGATGATATTATTTTTTGCCTTTAAGTTTCAGTTTTGTAGTTTTTTTCTGCGGTAAAATAACTCGCTATTAGTCTATAAAAGCTACAGGATACGTTACGTATCGTCATTTACAGATACGTTGTAATTTTAAGCATCGTTAAAATTAATCTCAGGTGTTAAGAACTTAAGATTACCGAATAATTGCATTTGCAGGGTGAACTGTGCAACGGAGACGACAATGGCTTATGGATGTGCCAAAAGGTATGCACGAAAAACGTATTTTCTACTTGCTTAGGCCTATATACATTTTATTATATATTACAGCCGTAAACTTAAACTTTCCAGCTTAAACACTGTGTAAGGATAAGAACGATAGAAATTATTTACCGCAAGCAGCAAAAATCGTTTCGGGTGAATTAACGGAATTCCAGGGCGGCCCGTACATCCTGAATACTCGATGATGATCACGGTGATGATTCGGCTATACACAGTGTTCCGTTTTAGACAATTTCTAGACCGTTTTGTGTAGCCTCCACTAGCCTGGTATGATCAGCGAGGTTTCCTAAACGCTATGTTCTGCTGCCATAATTCTAGGTTGTACTTTGAGGCCCGTCGAGAGTGGGGGAATGGCGGGGAAGTTTTTCTCGGCTCCCGCGACGTTTGGGGGCCTCGCCGTCGCTAAAAAAATTACAGTAAACCATAATGTGTCATTTTGAAAAGCAAAATTCGAGTTTTTTTAGACGGGCCCCGCGACGGGCCGCGAGAATGTTTTCCCCGGGTCCGGCTGTGGCTCTTGACGTCCGTGTGTACTTTGCGTTGCGCCCTGCAGGGCGTACCAATGGTAGCGACAAGTCCGGTGCGTCACGAACCGCCGGCCAGTCTGCAGCTGGCGCCGATCGAAGTGCATCAGTGCCAGCAGAGCGTGGCGCCGTGGAAAGTGCTGAGCGATTTCGCTCTACAAGCCGACCTCGATCAGCCGCCGTTCCAGCAGCTGGTCAGCTCGTTCGGCGAGTCGTCGGGTGAAGATGATGACGACAGTACAGTGGTATGCGTCGACGAGCCGAGGACCCAGATACATCGGCGTACCGCCTCCGCACAAAGGTCCGCCGTGCCGTTCCAACCACCGCTGCCACCCCCGGGACCGCAGACTCAGCCGCTAGTTACCGCCTCCCCCGCTCAGTTCAGTCTCAACGCTCACTGCTAGCGGCGGCCACATCTTATGATCAGGTAATGTGAAAAGTTACCTGACGAAATATCGGTGTAATAAACGTTTTCTCGACGTTTTTTATAATCGTTTATTGTAAATTCCACATTCCACCAAGAACGTCGAAAAGCATCTTTAAAGCCACGGAAACGAATTAATAAGTTATAGTGGTAGTAATTTACTTACTTAGTCCAGCGATACTTGCTTTTATGACCACACGGTTGAATTAAAATTGAATAAGGTTCTCTCTCTTTCTCTAGTTTTGCACCTACAGCATTAAGTTTTAGGCAAGAAGCTGAACAAATTACGGCTAAATTTTAACAACGCTTTTAAAGATTTTTGCCACTTTTTTTACGTATTTTAACGTTTAAAAATTGTCTCTAGAGTGGTTTTACATATATGCGACGAAATGTCCAAGAATATTGCTGCTCAGCATTTCGACGTAGAATGCACGTTCAGACATTTTATGCAGCCGTCTTATAAACCGCATTATACAACCTGCCCGTCCGTCTTCAGTGATTTACCTATTGACAACAATAAATTGCAACTGCATGTTCTGTAACTGCGCGTGTGCAGGTTCGTCCAACAAATGCAGCATCGACAATCGGCATTAAACGCAACCAGCCTGTCGCCATGGACTTTCTTACTTACTTATTTATTTAAAGTTTGTTGATATTTCGCATTCCATCTGTAAGCGACGCGGAACAGTTTCATTTCGTCGATTAGCCTACATTTCTTCGTTGTCGTTTTCGTGATGCTGAACAATTTCGCACATTAATAATAATTTTGTTCTCTATTGTGTGCGATGAAACTCGAACAAAACTAATAAGACTCGTATTCTAAGCCCGTTTTTAACTGTAGGCCTACATTATCTTACAATTGTGTTAACTTATTGTCTTGACTGTGTCTTGGGTTGTGTTCACGTGTAAACATCACAGACTAATACCGGAAGAGCGTAAGTCGTCAGTGACGGTGCCGCGGTTGGATAGGACATTGCTGAGTTCCATGGGCTGTCTGTATTAATCATTTCGCTATCTCTACTTATGTTACGCTTTGGCAAATTTGGAAAGCGTGATTTTGTTTCCGAAATGTCCTATTTTTGCAGAGGTGATTGGGACAGCTGTTAAATGCAATGTTACTTTGAGTGTCGCTGTTTAAGTTTCAACGGCCAGCACTGCGGAATGCGTGAGTGTGACAAACATCCACGGACCGACAGACCAAGCTATCGTAGTTTTACAGCAAAATGTCAGCGGTGCCGCCTAATGTTGCACAAATGTAATCGCGGCCTGTACGAAGGTATCTAAGTTTGAACGTTTTGAGTGCGCACTGGTCGATTTCGAAAGTCGTATTTAAGTACAAATTCGACTACTTGGATTTGTTGCGGATTGCAGTCCAACAATCTACAATCGATTAAATTAAGCGGACACTTTTGAATAACTTATAGGTTGCAACGGCGTATGATGGACTTTAAGAATGCGTCAAAAATTGCAACCTTTTTGACGTTTTTCTAACTGCTGTGCAGTGGCGCATACAGGGGGCAGAGGCTCAAGCCCCCAATCTTAATTTTTTGGTTAAAAATAAATATTCGGGAGTCAAGAAAATAATTAATTGTTTTTAATAGATCTCATATTTTCAAGCTATAATGCACCAAATTCGATTTCGGTTGGGCGGGGAAAGGAGTCGAGCTTTCATTCACATGGTTGCCTTCTTCGGAACCAGGGGCGTCATTTAGAAGGGGGTTGGCTGGAGGGGTCTAGAACCCCCTTAACGATTCATGATTTTAATTTTTTTTCCTATAAATCTTACTTTTAAAAGAGTGTTACTGATGCAAAAACAATACGTTATATAGACTGAGACCCCAAGGATTACTGAGACTCCCCAACGATTTGCTAAAATGGCTCCAAGTCGAAAGGATTTCTGTTCACCGCTAGATGTCGTCACTGCGAACAATTCTGAAGCGGTTGCCGAAACTTCAGCCGATTGGTAAATAGGCCCTAAAGGCTTTACGTAATTGGATGAATTTTTCGGCCTATAGATTATTCATAGTAGCCTGAACAGAGTTGGCTATGCTACTTTGATTGTGTGTGCCGATGGTTTGCTGCAGCTGAAGACATACATTTTGGCGAAATATTGATGACAAATTGTATTAAGCGCATTAGAGATCTTTTTGAGTATGCGCTATATAAATTTACACTTTACTTACTTACTTACTTACTTACTTACAAAAAGCAGGGGCTTAATTGCCCGGAGCCCCTCTAAATTTTCATCTGTCCGGAAATGTTTTTTGTTGCAAAATACAAAATTTGTGGTTAAAAATCTCCCGTTATGGAAACAGTTAGGGCAAAATTTGAAATTTGCATTTGCCTCTTGAAAAATTGCAACTTTCTGCTCTTACTTTTATCAACTGTTTTAATCCAAGACACCGGTCACTGACACTCGGAAGTACGACAGTGGTTTGTCGCGACTAATGCATGATGAGCTCTACTGGCTTGATGTCACCGATCGAGTACGATTTAGGCTCGCGGTGCTCATGTATCGATGTCTCCATGGAACTGCTCCGCCGTATTTGATGGACAGTTGTACACTCACAGCAGAAGTCACTGGCCGTCAACATCTGCGGTCTGCCACTCAGCGGAAGTTGGTCGTACCGCGCTATCGTTTGAACAGTTTCGGTCGTCGGCGCTTTTCTGTTGGGGGCCCGTCGACTTGGAATTCGCTGCCAGACAGTCTTCGTGGCCCAGAACTGAGTCTCGATACTTTCAAACGTCAGCTAGAGACATACATTTTTGCAAAATATTGATGTCAAAATGTATTAAACGCATTAGAAGTCTTTTTGAGTATGCGCTATATAAATTTACATTTTACTTACTTACTTACTTACCGGTGGTCTGGCGTTTGATGGTACTCGCGTTGCCACGGTCGGGTCCAGAGCCGGCGAAAGGGCCCCCGTACCCTCCGGCTGAGGGGGGGGCTCACGTATGCTCAGGGGCCTCATGCTATGTATAAAAAATTTTTCTAGTTTTTAAAAAATGTATTCAAAATATAAAATAAATAAACATGTAGAAAGTTCGCGTAAAATGGACAAGTCTATTACTTTTCATTACTTTTCACTTTTATTACTTTTATATTGTACAGTAATCTATAAGACTGTGACGTATTGCGGCCCTCATTTTTTTGCATTTTTTGCAAAGACAACACATTGTGTGTAATTCTTTTGCGTTTTAAATTTTTTGAAAAGTGAGCAAATTTAAACGTACATTAAACGTAAAAAAGTCAAAAGTGTTTAAGTTTCGCTCCCCTGAACCCCCGGACCAGGGACTCTGCCCCTGGACCCCGATGGGAGCTCCCCCCTCAGACCCTCGTTATAGGAGTCTCACAGTTGTATTTGGGGGGGGGCTCCAACTCTCTGGCATCGGCAGTGGTCGGGTCTATCTGTGAGTTTCACTCGGACTGTGCGGCGTTGCGATGCATTATGTGAATAAATGACGACGTGTCGTGTCGCCGCCGTGCTGGCTCGCTAGGGGGCGGCACCGTCGTCGCTTTGTTCTCATTTCTCTAATGCACTCTGCTGCCACGTCCAGTCGTCCACACGCCAGCCGAGCACTGTGCTACCGTGCTACACGGTGGCGCAAAATAAGTGGAACATTTCTTTTCCATTTTGCATACCGTGTATATGTGCATCACACACACGCGGAACGAAACCTCTTGCAACGTAATATATCAATAATAGTTGTACAACTAAACGTAAAGTGTACAAAAATATTTCGAAAGACATGACACCACGCTGCAATAATACAACCCAATCGTTTCCGAATCATCTTTGAGCAGAGCCGCAAAATTATGTCTGCGCGAAATTCCATGTTTTACTTTTATGCGTTACCCTGTACAGTCGAAACCCGCGTGCATGCATGAATCATCGGCCAAAACACTTACCCTGGTCAAACGCAAACAAAATAATCGAAAATTTCGCGCAGCGATTGTTTCCCGACGTTGTTGTTTGTTGTCGTTTTCCGATTAAAATTTTAAGATTTCTTACTTTGTGAAAGTTTTAGGAAAGACGGCGACATATTCTGAAAACATTTTACGAAAAATCTTTAAAGGTTTTAAGAAATTTTTCCAGCAACTTTCAAAAATGAGGGTCATGGTATCTATCTGGTATCATGGTATCTAGCTTATACATTAAAATTTTGGCCCAGGTTACAATTTATTGTTATTATTAATCACTGAAATTATTATTACAATACTATGGGTTACTTGTTATGTACTAATCTTATTATGTACTAATCCTATTGCAGGCATTATTGCAGTGGTATATAAAAAATGACGGCAACTTAATGGATGGAGTTAATTTCTAAAACGTTATCCACATAAATAATGTGTCGCATGATAGCAATATCTATATGAATCAGCACTAGCGCAAAGAGCGAAACAAGCATGCTAATAATAAGTTGTAATGCACGCGTGCAAATCAAACTTAAAATGTTCTAAGATGTGCCAAAACCTCCACAATTATCCACAGAAAAATTATGCAATCTAGTAGAGTTGACACAAATACATGAAAGGCGCCGGGCTGTAGAATCTACGGAAATCCAGTGAAACAGCAAAGCCGTGAAGTCGCCCGAAGCAGCTATTGCTAGGTGTAGCCTATAAGTCATACACGCCCACTACTATCGTATGCAGCTATCGACTTTTTGACCAGCAGTGGGCCTAGCATCTGTCGTAGTGATGTAACTGGACCTGTGACGTCATAAATGACGACATTGTCACACCTGTCACGTGTATTCGACTGCGTCTAGTATTCATCTCTGTACGCCAATGCCATAACACAGTAGGAAAGACGAAAAAATTAAAACAAAACAGCTGTATAAGTAAGCGTATTCTGTGCAGAAATTAATCAATAGCGATTCAGTGTAGGCATTAATTAGCGCCGTGCCGTGCCAGTGCAACGATAAACCGAAAGATATAATTATACAATTAATGCATCAATCCAACTGTTTGATGCATTTTCTGTTTTCTTAAATTCTTGCAAGCTTACAAAAGTTTACTGAGTTACATTGATGCATTTTAGATTACCCGGTTTAAGTTTGCATTTTATAGAATTAAAATATAAAATTGGTTTAGAAATCCTGCAACAATGTCTGGTGGTTGTTGGCTAGAATAGAAAACTGCATATCTAGATTCTAGACTTGCAATTTTTTTTCAAGTTCAGAGGCCTACATGCACACGCGATGCACACACGATTAGCATTTTGCTGTAAAGACTTGCGAGTCAGATTTGCGCTCGGGTATTTCCGGTCCGAGTACAGGTCCGTTATGAACACTATTCCTGCTGCATTGTAAAATATGACATCGCCGAATTGCATCATAAATGGCGCTGGAATGGTTATGTTTGTTTATTGGTGAAAATCGAAATAAACGTCGGCGTCGTTTATACATCAGTCGTCATAATGATAACTGATTGGCGGCGGCGTCGCAGTGCAGAACGTAACCGCAGTATAGTGCTGCCGACGTCCAGTAATGGATGACGGGTGCGGTGAGCGGCCGAGATGTGATCCTTGCACGGACTCTGATCCGCAGCGATTTAACACCGCACACGAGACAGACAGTCATCAAACCACACAGCTACTACGTAGCTGCCAGTAAATAAAGTTCCAAGCATCACGCACGAGCTAGTCAGTATGACTCAGTGGCGTAGACAAGGGGTAAGAGGGAGAGAGCCCAGGCCCCCCAATCCTCCAGACAAAACATAAACATACGTTTAAACTGCACTAAATTTGCCAATTTGGACAGTTCAATCTTAAGAAAATAGTTAAAACTGTTGCCATCAGATCTCATCTTTGAAAGCTAAAATGTTCCAAATTCGATTTTGGCTGGGGCTCTGGGCCGCCCCAGACCCCGCTGGGGGAGCTCACATTGCTTCTCTAGACCCCCTAACTGGATTTTAAGGGAAGAGAAGCGAGGGAAAAGGAGAAAACAGGAAAAGGGGAGGAATAAAGGGTAGAGAGATAAAAGGGAACAAAAGAGGAAAAAGAGGGGAGACAAGGCCTCTCTTAATTGAAATTTTTTGCTACGCCACTGGCATGACTGTGAAATGACGACAGCATTTATCCTAGTTAATCACCACGCACACACACACACAAACTAAACGTATACACAATAGGCCTACAGACGCGTAGAAACGAATGCACTAATTTGACTTAATCGAAATAAAATGTCTAAATCTGAATTCAACTTGGGCCAATGTCCGGCTTAGTTAACGGAATTAAGGACTTCAACGGACTGGAAATGTCACAATTCCCACAGCCGCAACGCACACATCCTTTATTGAAGCGTCCCGGTACTATGGATGTCTTCCACTGGCACAGGCGCCGTGTCCATGGGGCGATGGGGGCCAACGACCCCCACAGGCGTAAATTTCTGTATCTTTTTATGCAACCGCAAAATGAGCTAATTTTGAATCTCGGCGTCCAGTTCAACTTTCATGGAAGTCGGCCATTTGTACACCAAAACAGATATGTGGATAGACGATTTTTGGTACATCACCGAAAGTGTGCAATTTTTGTCACTTGCGCAACAATACATTTATGTTTTGCCGGACTGGAGAAGCTTTTGCAGTTTCTTGACACGTAACTGAATCTGATTTATTGGATTGGCAGAAAGGAGAGAAATGGATGGGAGAAATGGGAGAAAGTCAAGGTCATCCCCACATTGACGTCTGCAAGTGGCGCCTCTGTCGATCGGCGACCGATGTAGCTACGGACTGACTGCATCTCTAAGCGGATCTGATGGCATAATGTACCTGCTAATTGATGCAGTATCTGGCGTAAACGTCCAGCGTTAATGGCGCACGGTCGACGTGTTCGTGACATCGCTGCTGTCTAGGTGGGTGGTCCATGGTCATTGGTCAGCGGCCCGCTAATATTTCGCCTCGCGCATCCATCAATGCTTCTACGCTATTCGCTCTGTTATAATTTGCTTGACCGCATCTCTCTGTATTTATGCTATTTATGACGCGGTAGTAAAATATTTCGCCTGCATGCCTGCCGTTGTGTGGTTTAGCAATCAAACATGTCGACGCCGAGTGCCGACATGTGCATGCGGCTGTCCATCCAGTTACCGAGCATCATACAGCTTCACTCACTAAGCAATGATAGCAGCAACAACTACACAGAATTTACAAATTGAATGTCTGCATGCGCCATTCAGGCGCCGACAGTAAATTAGGTTTAACAAACGTTAGGATAATTTGAAGTTTACGCTTGAGCCGCTAGACGCGCCTAACCTGCCGGCGTATAATCCGCCACCCGTATAGTAAGCAATAAAGCATGAACGCATTGGATTTTTTAACGTTTGCTAACACTGATCTCTGACTTCTTTTAATTACAAATTGACACACTGGCGTCAATTTCGCTGTTTGCTGCATTTTTTTAATTTTCGAGTTACGAGTGCGTACGGTCAGACAAACGGACAGAATGCGTAAAAAGGGCTACATGATGAACGAGTGCGTTATGATAGATTATGCCAATAATAAAGGGTCCACAACCAACACTGGTCGTTTATGACAAAGCAACAATGCTGCAAATGAAATTTTAAAACTTATATCGGTAGTGACCGAAAAAATCTTAGAAAACCAGAATCTTCTGGAAGAGTTTTTCGTGTCGTCTACGGCTGCTAATGTTCGCTGTCAATTAGCTTACCAAACGATGGCAAAGTAAAAAAAAATGACCGATCGCAAATTTTTGTGGCAGTCTGGCGACCAAAAACCAATGAACGTGGCCAGCGAATAGGCGATCGAAAAGTCGATCGTTAGGCGGGCGTTTAGGTGATCGATTAAGGCGATCGACTGATCGATCGCCTCAAATGGCAAGCCCTGGATGTAGACTTATATTTATGCGTTTATGGGTAAGGCAGCGGTGAGCTTTCGAAAACATCTTCACTGTATTTTCGTTGTCACTATCCCTGCAGTCCATCAGATATTTATGCACTGCGTTTCTACTAAATCGAGTCTGGCTAAATTTAGCTCCCCATTCGTTATTCATCATTTTCCTGCTGGCAAATGAGGCCTTGTCTCCCCTCTTTTTCCTCTTTTGTCCCCTTTTATCTTTCTACCCTTTATTCCTCCCCTTTTCCTGTTTTCTCCTTTTCCTGCTGGCAAATTAGGGTTTTCCCAAGAACCATGCCGCTATATGAGACAGAAGCCTGGAAAAGTTATGTGAAATCTGCAGCGCGACACTGAATTTTCGTAGCTTCGCTCAGCCGTTAGCGTGAGCGCAACACATGCAGCAAACAGCACGTGCATGCAGAAGAAAGAGTAACACGGGGATGAACCAACATACCCATCCCCACACGTTTTGTCTCCATCCCCATCCCCATCGTTATTTTGATGAAAATGATTGCCGCTAATAACCAGCACATTTTACTACTTTTGCTTACAAATCCACAGTTGATAAGTCAAGCTCAGAGTAAGTGTTAATTATCATGGTAAATGACTAGCGTTCAGTTCACTTCACTAAATATATGTAGGCTTAGACCCTACTCTAGCTGCAGAAATTATAATCTTATGTAGGCCTATGTAAGTAAAACAAGTATATGTCTTTAATCAAAATCTATCTAATGATAAAGTTGTAGTTGTCCCTATTACCGCAAGTCTACTGCAAATTTTATCCCCATCCCCGCGGTATTACCGTGGCTCCTGTCCCCATTCCTGTTGGAACACCGCCGTTATTGTCCGCATTACCGTGGTAATTTCTGCGGTTACCGCGGTATTACCGCAGTCCCCATCTTCATGTCATTCTCTACTGCAGAGTCTTTAGCCGGTCCAAGTCGAAGAACCTCTTTTCTTCTCATACTACGATGACTGCGCTGATCGTTCAAGTGTATCTCTGCTCAGATGCACTGTGTGATCATCTGGCGTAACGCAATTGAATTGCCGGCGATAGACGACCGCGGGCGAACGGTGCTCGGTAAATGACACACAGTCAGTCCACAAGATGTCCAGCATACCAGCACCGCATTCGAGGCTCCGTAGTCATGGACTTTATAGTTCGAACTTTAGCTAATACCGGTTTAAGCTCAAACTTTATTTTATTAAGCCGCGCGGAACGTTCCGGCGGGCTTGTGTTTTACTTCTGATGTATTGTTTTTTTGTTTTTTTTTTCAACGCCCGATCTCCGAGCTCCCTCGGCCGATCGCCATGAAACTTTACTATGTTCAGTTATGTAATACAATTCCAAAAATTCGGGGGCTCTGCTCAAAAAATTTGGGGCTAAAAAACACGCACTCTCAGACCTAGCTGGACTAAGGCAGGATGTGGGTCCCTAAAAAAGAAAAAAGAGAAAACGGAAAGAAGAAACGAAGGAGGACGAAGATAAAAGATAGTAAAAAAGAAGGAAATAAAGGATAGCAAAGAAAAGTAAAAAAAGAAAGGGAAAGGGGGCGAAAGAGAAAAGGGATGAAATAACTTGAGCTCAATTTCGATTTTAAATTTAAAGAAATATAAGTTTTAGATTAAAATTGTCACTGTCTAGCTTTTTGCTGTTTTAAAAACAGTAAGTTATAATATTTTGCCATGCGTTTTAGCATCTACTTAAATTCAGAGACATTTTAATGTTGATCGAATTCCGAATTCTAAAGAATCTTGAAATATTATTAACGAATTTTTATGGTCACGAAGTCTATGCGACGCAGCGCGCAATCTAAACAGCAAAAAAACTATTTAAATTCGTCATCACCGAAGAATATTTCGACTAAAGCGGCGGTGCGGGGAGGACTCCAGGGTGTACCTCTTGGTGACGCCACCCATCCGCCCACCGCTGAGCGAAAACCTTTTAACTTGATCAGACGAACTGCACCGATCAACCAGTAGAACCGATTCTACGGGGTAGTCAATCTACGGCCAAAAGCCTGCAGGGGCTGTCAACGCCGCACAGGCGCTTGATTCGTAAACATTTTTGAAACCGTAGAATTAGTAAATTTTTGCATCTCGGCGTCTGGTTCAACCTCAATGCAGGTCGCCATTTTATACATGTATACAAACTGAACCGTAAAATATATGAATTCAGGATTGTCAAAAATAACAAAAATTGTACTGTTTCCGACTAAAAATGTATCAAAAGTCGTTTGTTGGTCAGCCGGCCGGCAAGGCGGTTTTTGGTACATTTTGAAGCTGAACCTGTGAAACCTGTCTTTAGGGCCTATTCTTGCACAATGAACGATGACACGCTTGTGTTCTTTAAAAAGATATGGGTCAACTTACAAAAATCGCCAGATTTCGTAGCTAAATTGTAGTTGATGTTGAAAATGGGAAAAGGGGGAAGTACGGAAGAGAAGGCAAGTTTGCCCCCACAGTGTTTTCCAGAAGTCAGTGTCGCCTATGGTCGACGGGCCGGGAGGCTGCAATGCACTTAGCGGTCGACGGTCGCGATGAACTAACAGAATTTGCGCGTCAGTATTCACAAACAAGATTCATTGGACGCTCGCTGATTCGATAACCGGCGACACTCTCGTCTGCGGACAAGATGTATCGGCCTCGAATACCCGCGCCAATGCTTATGACACCGAGCCTAGGATGTTGTCTGCAAACAGACAGGTGCACGAATTCTGAAATTCTCAGTCCGCTAACAGAGCCGCAAAGTGATCTTCGTCCGCATAGTGTGGCGCAAAAAATGTCGCTCGACTGCTGACATGAGCTGCGACCGTCCACACACTCAGCACGCGTATTTATAATACCCCGTTTACACGATAGAGCAAACATCGAGCTAGCTCGTCCAGCTAACATATAGGCAGATTGATCGTATAAAAAGTGTATAAAACATGATGAATTTTAGTTTTTGAAAGTCCACTTTTATGTTGTCTGGCGTTATATGCGTTGGCGATAAATCAGGTTCAAGAGTTGTCAAGAGTTCAGCCAGGTTTAACCTGCGATAACTTTCTAACCACATAAGTTAGCATACCATTTACACTTGCCAAAAAAGAATGTCCTCATTAATTATATTTGCAGGCCATACTGTTTTCGAGTTAGAAGCCCGTACAAGACAAACGGACATACACACAAGTAAGAGATGTAATGCGGCCTAGGATTACTGTGCCCGCACTTGTAGTAGCCTACACCTAAATTAAGACTTCACAGAATAACAAAGAAACTTAATAATTTTTACACGAACGAGTTTTGTATTGCAGGTCAGTTGTCAGAACTTTTCCCGTAGGCATTGTTCAAGTTACAACGTCTGTACACTGTACAGTAGGCCTACTACATACATGTGAAAAACATTAATTTACAAATTTGAAAAAAACATAAAAACATGTTTTTTATTCTTATAAAAACATGTAAAAACGTATATAAAAAATTAAACTACATTTGGCAGAAATTAGCACAATAACATGTTAAGAACAAAAACATACCATTTGTCAAGAGTAAAGACCGACATGTACTGAATATTATTATGTAACAGTGGTTATAGTGCAGATCGAAAACAGGGCTAAACGCAATTTGCCCATGGGAAATGCATCATATTTGTAATTTTGTACGTTTATGTTTTAATAAAACAAAAACGCAACATTAAAGATAGAACAAAAAACATTTTTAAAATAAAAAAAAAATTAAAAACGTAGAAAAAAACATTAAAACATGTTTTTTAAAAACTTATACAAAAATACAAAAAAAAATGTTTTTTTACATCTATGCAGTACTATATTGTTGTCTGTGAAGCTAGGTTTTATTCAAAAAACATTAGAGTTTGCCGGATTAGTATAATAATTTAGTAAAGGCGCGTGCACATTATAGGCCTATGCAATTAAAACTTTTATTCGAGTAACACGTGACTGTATATAAAACACATGATTAGCTATAATATGTTATTAAGTATTATTTATCTATCAACATGATACGAGAACGTGCATATTTAAACAGGTAAAACAAATAAGAGCAACAGCAACTGTCAGATGACACAGCGACGATAAAACATTACCATAAGGCCGAATTAATAAGGTACGAGGCTTGGAGCAAACAAAAAATTTGAGATAATGCTCACGAGACGCGCGAAAGCCTATGAAGCAGTTCCTGTTCGCAAACTGGCAGTCTATCTTTAGCCATTTCGTCGCAATTCATCCTTGAAGTGTGCGCTGCAACCAAAGATCGCAAAAATCAATAAAATCTCTTATTTTGAAAGATCGGGGTTTTTCATAGTCATCGACGTTGATACGATTAAAAATCTCGTTACTAGTGTTTGTTGTCATAAGCAGCATGACCATGGTAATCTGCAACCGTTTTGACGAAAAACTGCAAGCCAACAACGGTAAAATAACGACATTTACGGGAGTGCCGTTCTTTGATGCCGTCGTGCGCGGGTTTCCTTGAACCTAAAAAAAATCGAGACTTGCACCATCGAAATCTACGTTTAATGCCGAAAATTTCATATGCAGCTTGTCTATGTCTATTTCTTTTGATTTTGGCGCAATTTGCTCTTGAAAAGTGTCTCGCAGCCCGAAAGCGCCAAAAAATCTTTTTAAAACTCTTTTTGGCGTTCAAGGTCATCTAAGGTCATTGAATTCGGTGCCAATCGAGAGCCAGTGTACTACTTCTTATTAGTCATTAATAGTAACTTAGGCCCTACCTCGCACCGTTACTGAGATACAGCGACGTATTGGTTAAAAATCGCCAATTTTTCCACCCTTTCTCATTTAGCGCCCTCGTTCGCGGTGACCCCTTTCGAACTTGTGGAAAAGCTTTACGGATCCTGAAATTAGAGTTTTTCTGACAGCCGACGGTGAAGATTTGGTGATTCTAGCTTGCACCGTTTCTGACTGATCCATTCGTGTGACAAACAGATAGACGGACAGACAGACAAACAGACAGACAGACAGAATTGCGATGGCTAAGACGCGCTAAAACAGTAGCTGCTTTC
>Ga0056128_1001521_pt1 | contig 26063 bp, 17 predicted proteins | sample WorMetLIZISLAND2_FD_71113 | JGI IMG/M metagenome (GOLD analysis project Ga0056128, IMG submission 71113) | Marine gutless worms symbiont microbial communities from Max Planck institute for Marine Microbiology, Germany - Olavius geniculatus... ... | reverse complement strand
CATTCGATGACATATAGTCTCATTAATAAGTGTGCCAAAAATTATTATAATCGGACATTCATTGTTCAAGTTATTGCAAAAAATGTAGTCACATGCTTTTTATTGAGACACAGTGTAGTAGCTTTGTTTAGTCTTTAGTCATGCAAGTGTACCAGCAACATTTTTATTAACTGATCTATAATATACGGTATCTTAAGCAATAAGCACTTGTATGACAATCTTTGTTGTGACAAACAGATTGCTAGTTACACAAGCCTACAAAGTGTTAATCAATGGAGCCGTTGCTGCTTGTGCATGTGCAACTTGTGATTCGCCAATAGGTTTTTTCGTGCCAAATTGTTAAAAGACGATCATAAATCATTGAGAATTGAAGTGAAAGTAACATTATAAATTGGTTTATGAAATTATAAGTATTTTGTGAAGATTGACATAAAGCAAAAATTAAGTAGATATGAAGGGTTTACTTCCAGTACCTGTTAAGTCACTTTTGCTTATAGTGAAAAATGAGTTTTGACCAAAATAGAGTTGAACATGTATTGGAAATAATCGCTTCATATTTAGGGTGAGACAGAAAGTTTGTCAAAGAAAGACAAAATATCGATTTTCACAGTGACACATCATTTCAGATTCAGTGTGCTAAACTGCCAATAAAAATTGTCAATTGTCGATATCTCAGTATTTTTCAACATTTAATCTTGCGTGTTTTACTTTTTGTCTCGCATTGTGACTGTGTCCATAAGTTCAATCATCTGACACAACGTTTCTGTTTTTGTGTTGGCGTTTTTATCTATGCTATGAACGTCAACATCCGGTCTGAGCTTAGTATGTAAACAAATTCTTATTTAGAATTATTTGCCTTTTCCTTACGTATGTGTTATGTGTCGCGTACTAACTGTTTTTTGGACATGTTTTCACAGATTGTAACAGTTGTGAATTTGTTTGGCAATTTTGATCTTTAACAACCAGCAGCCTTTTATCCTTGTATCCTGTATGGCTTGCGTAAATAGGCCATAGTGCAAGTCTTGCTTCTCCAGACACATCTGCTGGAAGGAGAAAAGTTCTCTTCAAAATATGAAAGATTGGGCGTGCCGAAAAATTGGACATCAATGCCAATTTTAACTCTAACCATATCACCCTGAAATAACTTTCTCTGGTGTTCCAAATCTAAACAGAACCTAGGCATGCATATTGATGTGATTGTTTGATATTACCTACGAAAACTGTAGATTGGTGCTTTGTCACATTCTCAGGCGTGGCATGCATAGTTATTTTTTTGCCAAATAACGCTAACAACAATGTTCATTTAGTGGAGTTTGACACTAATGTAAGTGGCTCTGTATGCCATGGGTGCTAAGTGGCACTGCACTGTAATGCCTACCTGTAATGCGTCATATGTTGTCCCTAGGTGCATATCAATATGTCGGATAGAACATGAGTGAGAAGAAGGCTGCACCACAGAGTCGTATAGCGCGGTCATCCGCACTGACACAGGCTTTTAGCAATTCCAGCCCGTCATCATCGACATCATCGAGTCGAGCACAGAGTTAGCACTATCTTCTTTGTCAGTTGTTATTATCATGGACCATGAGCATGGTTTTAGTGTGATAAGTAAGTAAGTCAGTAAAGTGTTAGCATAAATAGTATTTACTCAAAAAATCTGTAATGTCCTTGGTACATTTCATCATCAGTATTTTGCAAAAAATAGTATATTTTCAGCTAACGTTTGAAAATGTCCAATACTCAGTTCTGAGTTACGAAGGCTGTCAAGCAGTGAATTCCAACTTAACCAGCCCACAGCAGAAAATTGTCAACACCTGAAACTCCTCAGCCAACCAGCTTCCACTGATTTTGATTCTTTAAGGTCATGCCATGGCTGCAGATTGTAGAACATTTGGTTGAAGCAATCAGTCACTGTTCATTTTATGAGTCAAAGTACGTTTATAGTGCCATGTGTTGTGAACAAACCAGAGTCACGTAATGGCAGTGACAGACTAGGCTAAGTGTTCATGTTTACTATAAATGATATCATCAGGTCGGATTGGATTGCATTAGATCAGCGCTTATCCAACGACGCTCATCACATCTGGATGTGTGCGTTCGCTTGATGGAACCCAACATCGTTTGATGCCGGTGATGTCGTATTGCAACCCTTGCCATGCACCGTGCTTGGTTGTTATGCTGGCGGCTGTCATCAGGGGGTCATGGTAGAGGCACCCAGGAAGATGTGTCATGCACAGTTTGGTTTTTTAATTCCATTTAAAAGTGCTGGGAAGTTTGGCAGAGCTACAGTCATATGTCAGTGAGTTCAAGACAGAAGGATTGCTATTGTTGCTTAAAGTTTTTGCTGAATCAGTTAATTAATGCTAGTACCATCCAAGGTAAAATAAGAAGAAATATCTCTGGTGATCATAATTGTGCAAGCTGAACTAATGGTAGATAGTCTTTTATGAAAAATTACAGATGAGCAAAGGGAATGAGTTTACTGATAGAACTCTGTCGAGTTCCATTATTTTTGGAATTGAGTACTGAGTGAATTGAGTGCTTATGCACTACAGGGTAAAGACCTAGTGTGGCTGATTGCGGCATTGGTATGTCTGCTGGCTGCACTGCAGATCTAGCGTGGACAATGAATGGCTGCATGATGTTTTGTGGTATCGTTAGCTCATGACAATAAGCTGGCACTTCCAAGATTGTAAAGCATTTCTGATCATGAGCTCGACTCATGTAAGCAGTTTTATAGGAAGTACCTACCTTAATTTGTTCATTTTTACCTTCGTTTACCTTACCTAAGTTGCGTACTTTTACCTTTGTTTACAGGTGTTGAGGATCTTCATGGTGCCTCGCTGTCAGACAGCTTCCACATTGACGACCGTGTCCTGGTTGGTGGAACAAAACCTGGCGTCGTTGTCTTTATCGGTGAGACACATTTCAGCACTGGCGAGTGGGCCGGGGTTAAACTCGATGGTCCAGTCGGCAAGAATGATGGCAGCGTTGCCGGCAGACGTTACTTTACATGTGAAGTAAACCACGGGATATTTGCCCGGCAGTCCAAACTGTCTCGAATAACAGCCGAAGCCCCACTCACTGAGAAAAGTGAAGAGATTGCAGCTGTGGCAACTCCTAATACAATGAATGCAAAAACTGATTTGGCTAAAAGTGAATCAAGTGCCTCCACCACCGACAAACCGACGATCCACCGACCATCCGCAATTCCGGCACCACGGCGGACCAGCATCAGTTCCAGTCATGGTGGCAGTCGTGGTGGTTCCCCGGCTGGCTCCGTGACTGACGTTGGTGGTCCAAGCGACCAGGCTGCTGACATGGGGCTGCGGATCAGGGTAGGTGATCGTGTGAAGGTTAGTGGGTCAAAGATCGGCGTTGTTCGCTATATTGGACCCGCCGAATTTGCCAAGGGTGTCTGGGCGGGAATTGAACTGGATGAACGGCTCGGCAAAAATGATGGATCTGTCGGCTCAAAACGGTAACTATTTATTTTCTTTTCCGAAGCTTACTACTTCTGCTGTGAGATGTTGTTGATATTTTCTCTGTTCCTTTATGACTGTTTGTCTGGAGCAAAGCTGTGAATGGATTTTTGTCTGGAACGACAGGAGACTTTGAGGGTGAAATTGCTTGGGTATTGGTGGAAATTCGCATGGTGATCTGGATAAAATTTTCAAACGATTTTTTGTTTGGTGTTAATCTACACACGTGTGTTCTTAACAACTACCTGTATCGAAAGGATAAGTAGCTATTTGACGCTACGCATTGCCATGGAAGAGAGGTGACATTGTTTTTCATTGAACTTTTTGCTGCTTCTTTTTGTTGGTTGATCTCGTCAGGCCATTGCCGATATGGGGGGAGGCAGATGCTTCAAAGAGATGAGTAATTACACCAGGTTCTCACTGACCTGGAGCACATTCCTGATGTCAATGGAATCACCAAACTAATGCTAACTGACTCTGGTTGCTGTGTTCAGGTATTTCAAGTGTGCGCCTATGCACGGTCTGTTCGCGCCGCTACACAAAGTGACGAGCCTTTCGACATTGGTGATGCCAGTGCGTCGCACCTCACTACTACAGAATGCCGGGCTGATGACCAGTCATCGAACTAACAGCCAGGAATCGCTGAGCTCCATTGGGTCAACATCGAGTTTATCTCACAGCGGAGGTCGAATGAGGCTTGGTGTCATGTCTCTCAGTGCCCATGTCAGTATCGGCAGCAATGTTTTTGTAGCATTATTATCTGGAGATAGATTATTTTGTGGATTAATCGATTTTATCATGTTGTTCGAGTTTAGCTTTAGAATGGAAACCAGTTTGGTGTGGCATGAAAACTGCACTTTAGTTGTCTGAGAATTCGCTAGGCTATGTTTTCAACAGCAACATCGAATATATTGCTGTTATCTGAACCTGCTTGTGTACTAGTATAGCTTTATAATAGTATCCAGTTTGCCACGAAAACTGCTATTTTTGTAGTCCGAGAATGTGCTATGCCTATGTCTTCAATAACTGTCAATTCTCAAAGTCTATATTGTTTGTCTGCTTGTCTGTTTGTCTGTTTTTTTGCAGTTTATCCTATATATTTTGTTCATGTCATCTTTGTGCTCAATAGCTTATAAATAGAGAGTAGAAATAATTCCATACAGTAGTTTAATTTTAGTCACTGAATCGACTTATTTATTACGAAAGCTGTCAAATTAACGCATTAGTTAGTTAATGCATTAATGCGTTAATAAATTAGCGCTCATTAAAAAAATTAATGCTCATTAAAAAAATTTGTGCACAATCGCACATGTATGCATAAATTTATTTAATTTACTAAATTCTGTGAAGCAAAAGTTCCAGTATTTTATTAAACTGTGATTACTGGACAATCAAATGAATTTAAGTAACTAAAATGTAGTTGCCATTCCATCACTACTGTAAATAAATATTATTTAGATGACAGGCTAATAGATTTTTTGTTAGCGGTGATGTCAGTTATTGCTGATAAATGTATTTTTATTTGCTTTCTAACTTTCTATATTCTACAGCGGGGCCCCCAAATGTCATGGGGCATGGGGTAACTTTTCCTCTGCTCTCCCTTTCGACATTTTTGGGTGCATTAATAACATGTTAATTAATGCACTAAACAATTAATGCAGTGTGTTAATGCGTTAAAAAAGTTAACGCTTTGACAGCTCTGTTTATTACGGGTTTGGTGTATTTTTCTGGTGTAGCACTAGGCGGTAATTCATTGATTGATTAATTCGGTATTTTTGCACTTATGTTGTAGGGAGGAAAATCTCGCAGTTCTACTGGAAGCATGGCGCCAACAGTTTCTGGACTGCAGGCAAGTGAAGTTGCCCGCTCCACGTAGGACAGGCCATTAGTTTTTTGCTGCTGATGTTTATTTCTTCTTCTTTTTTTCAGTGTGTAATTTTCATGGTTTTCAGCTCATTGGGTGACTTCACTTTTTGACTTAGACTTTCGCTGAGCCTTTTGTTGAGCCAAAGCTAAAGCTGAATGTTAAAGTCTGTACTTAGACCAAATCCAGCTTGTACCTGTGACACATTATGACATCAGCATTACGTCAGGACCAGCAAAGAATATTTAATCAACTGCCATATTTTGTTGCAATATTTTGAACTAGCCTTTCCTCAGCTACAACTAGTACAAATTTTGTGTAAATTGATCATCATTTGAGTGAATTATGAAAAAACAAAAAGGGGTCCTTTTTATGAAACACCATGTAGTCGCCATGTTTTCGCTTAGCTAAAGTCAAAAGTGGAAGTGGCTCAGCAAAAGTTTAGCCCTAAAGGCTAAAGCTATCTCTTCCATGAAAATTGAACCGACTTTAGCCATCTTAGTTCGGCTCAGCTTTGGTCTAAATAGTTACTTTTGGACTTAGACTTTTGCTGAGACTTCTGCTGAGTCTAAACTTTGGTCTAAGTAGGTACTTAGACTGAAGTGTAGGCTCAGTGAAAGTCTCAGCGAAATCGTTTCACTTTTTGACTTAAGTAGGTACTTAGACCGAAGTTTAGGCTCAGCGAAAATCTTAACGAAAGTTTTAGTCAAAAAGTGAAGTCGCCTGTTGTCACAGAACTATACCACATGATTGGAAATGGGCAGAATTTTAGAACTTATTTTTCAACGTTTGTGGCCTTTCCTATAATTCTCAGTAAAAAACTAAAATTTGGCACATTCTTGGACGGCTGTTAGCTTTTATTACGAATATCTCTGAAACAGAGCAAGATGCCAGCAATGAGAAAATGGCGTGACAAACTACAGTCTCTGCTATGTATGATGAGTTAATTTGGTGAACTTTGTTGACAAATGGCGACTAACTGGACCAGAGTTAGGTCAGATTTATTCCTTTTGCAGACTTCGAGCAGTGGTAATCAATTCATGTACTTTTTGCATCATGGTTATACAAGCCATTTTAATTATAATTTAAACTTGAAGCTTTATGAGCTGAAAAATTATTGTTCAGTGCACTAATTATTCCGTTTGTCATATGTATGTGTAGAAAGCTTTAAAGGAGAAGCAGGATCATGTGGAGCAGTTGCTGAAAGAGCGCGATCTTGAACGCTCCGAGTTTGCAAAGACCGCTGCACAGATTGATGATGTGAATTCACTTACTACTTTCTTTGTTACTTACTTAGCTCATAGTAACTAATTGTGTGGATCAACCTTCTTTTAGAACTGAAAAACAATGACAACAGTAGACAGTGCTATAAACTAGTTTTAAGACATGGCTTTTTGATCATGTTTACTCGTAATGTAGGTATAGTAGTAGTAGTTGTTGTTGCTGTAATGTTTAAATTACTTTATTTGGCGGAGATATGCACTTTCACGAGTGCTTTCTAGTTATTATTATTTTTTTTCTGTTTGTGGTGTGCAGTAAATGGTACAATGAATTGAGTGAAAAAGAAATGTTATGCTTAGGTATTTTGCACTAACTGGAACAGTTAAGATGTTTCTGAGAATTGGGTTAAAACCTGGTGGTCTCATCATGTAACAACTACAACAAGTTTATATACATCTATATTTTACGATTAAAAATAGCAATAATTGATATTATTGTGATATTGTAACATAATGTAGTGGAACCAGTTATGTCTATTAATGATAATTTTTGAGGAAATATAAATTCTGCATCTCATTATGATGATAAGCAGTAATTTATAACATGCTGAGAACTGGGTTAAAACAAACGGGTGATTTCAGGTTGAGAACCAGCTGGCGGCACAGAAATCGGACCACCAGCGGTACGTGCGTGAGAATGAGGAGCTCACTCGTCGACTCAAGAAGTTTGTTGAGAGACTGGACAATGACAAGTCCGATCTTTTTCAACAGCTGCTCGAGGAGAAGAGGTTAATTTTCTCTGATCTTTGTAACGTCATTATGATGAACTTGGTCTGGAGATTAGTTTCGAGACCAGAAATTGATAACTTTTTTGCAACTCCTTTCTTGACGTTTAAGTCAGGGGTCTTGCTTGCTCTTTAGTTGTTTTATAGTCTTATATACAGTAATTCTTTAAAGGCATAAATATTCCTATTCCACACATTTACATGTACAAATTACTTATGTTTTTTTCTGGTGTCAAAAAAGTACATAAAAACAGTTGTAGTAAAGTACGTAAGTGGTAGCAGTCGCAGTAGTTGCAGCTGATATTGCATTTTCTTGTACATTTTAATTGCATTTAAACTTGTCTCACTTATCATGTTGTATTTTTTGTGGCATTAATGAGCATGTTAAGGAATTAATTGTGAGTACAAAAATTAATGTCATTAAAAATTGTGTTTGTGAGGAAGTTGCCCTCTGTATATCAGTGCATCTGATTTTAATTTTGCTGTGATTTGAACGTTGTAGGAAAGTTGAAGATTTACAATTTACTGCGGAGGAAGCTGCAATTGATCGCAGTGATCTTGAGGTAAATGCGCTGCATGCTACCATGTGTGTTACAATATCCGTATTAGAAATGACCATTTGAATGAGATTAATGGCAATTCAATTAGAATGGGGCAGAAATTAAACCAACCATGGGAATTATTATGAGAATGGTAAGCAGTCTCTGTCGGAATGGGAACGACTCTTTTTTCTTATGGGGATTAATTTTCGCAGTTGATTGTAATCTTGCAGAATCCAGTATTCTGTATTGAGTATGAGTATCTGGTATGCAGCACATGGCCAAAATATGTAGCCTGGTAATGTAGCATGCAGTCGCATTTATGTTGGCAAGTTTATGCTAAATGCAACTAAGGTATGTCACAGGATTTCCCAGTTTTCCAATTGACAGCATTATGAGATTGATGACTGTCTGGACGATAACAGGGAAGATTATTAGAACTATCAATTATTTTAATTACATATGCATACGTATAGTGGAATTTTTACAGTTTGTGTTTTGTGTTTCTGTAAAGGTTAAACTTACTGTTCTGTTATTATGTGTATGTGCAATCCTGCCTGGAAAGGCCATCCCCGAAATGACCTATACTGTGTTGGGCGGGACGTTAAACCCTACTCACTCACTCACTATGTGACAGGATTTGCTGTGTTACATTCACTGACATCAGAGGTTTTGCCTATCACACGGTGTTAACTATCGATTCTTTTTATGCTGTCTATCTAACAGTCTGTTTGTTGTAAATGTGAATCTCCATATATTGATGTCATTTGTGCATAGTAATTGCGGTCCTGCCTTTTAATGTGATTTATTTATTCGGCATATTGGTACATTGAGTAGCTAATATTTATATCACGCTTGCACTGACACTGAGATGGTTTCTGCCGTGTGTTGGTTCATCTCAGTCTTTCATTCCTCAACTGAGTACTGGCTTGTCTGGCTGGGGTAATGGTGGGGTGCATTTACCTGTGTCGGGTGGCAGGTAACACTGTGATCCCATATGGCACTTGATGCTTTGTAATTTCGAAATGGGTTTTCCGTAAAAAGCTGTATCGTTCAACCATCGTATTGCAGGCTTCACTGGAGAAGCAGAATCGGCGAGTGAAAGAATTAGAAGAAAGGCTGTTGAAGGAAACGCGGCTTGGAGAGCGTCTCAACAACGAACTTTCCATACTCAAGGTTCGTTCTACAGATCATTCGGGAATGCCTCACCGGCAGTAGCATGGATTAAAATAGTTTGGAGTGGGAAAGAGATTTTGGGTGCTTAAATTTCGTTCTTAAATTTTTCTAAATTGGTGGATTTTTACCCCCTAGAATTTGTCAGAAAATTTTATGACGACAAGAAAATCACCTTTCTTTTTGTCATGGCTTTACAGTATCGATAATCTGTCCAGTTAATGCATTTACAAACATGTTAAAAAAAACTAATCACGATTAAAAATACACATCATTAGAAATTTTCTTTAGAGCACTCTAGCTGGTGGAATGTTAGGGACAGATAGGAGAATATGCTTACTGCTTTTAGCATTGATTTTTTTTCCTGGTCTCAAGCTGAAACCTTTCAGACCTTACATCATCCCTTCACAGAATTTATTTTCTTCCAGTGGTGGTGTCTGCATAAAATACTGCGACAGATGATGCATTGTTATGGGAACGCTACTTGAACTTTAAGGTCGCTCGGTGGTGTAGCTGTGGGACATCGGGTCAAATGATTATGCTTTTGACTCCCAGTTGGTTTGCTGTCAGTTAACAGCAAGTTGTTCAGACACGTGCGCCTCTGTTCACCAAGCAGTATAATTTGGGACCGGCCAAAGCGCGGTGACACTCTTCGGCTGGCGTAGCATAGTGGTTAGAACGTCGGTCCTGGCCGGCGGACTTTCCTTATTCTGCGCTAGACTGATGGATGGCTGCTTGACAACTTTGTGGGTATGGTGTCTGCCATCAGTCAACCAACAAGGCCAACTCAACCTGCCATCTTTCCGGGGTCGTTTAAATGAGTAGTAACCTATTATATGGGTTACAGAAGGTGGGGACCTTTGTACAGCTGACTGGGCTGCCTGGCCGGCCAATGCACCAGCCTGTGTTTGCAGGCTGCACGCGGCGGCTGTGCAATCGACGACTCTGGTTAGTGACGAAAAGCGCATTGGAGGTATGTATACACGACGATGCGCTATACAAATTGACAACCTTTACCTTTACCTGGGAAGGTAACCATAAGTCTGGCGTCGCACTGGCCATGCATCACAGACTTTGTGGTTTATCTGTCTAAGGGATCAGTGTCTTTAACTGTTAGATGAGAACCCCATTTGTGCTTTAGAGGGACATGGTTTTCTCTTACCTCAAAGTTTAGCAGTGTTGGTGCACAGATGTTCTGTTATGCAGGACACTTGCAAGCCAATACTCGGAGTTGCGGTTGACTCTCAGGACGATTATCTCGATCACATCGAAGAGTTGACGCACAAACTGACTCTGGCCGAGAAGAGCATTGCACTAGTCAAGGTGTGTGCATTTCTGTATGTTTTAGTTTATGGTAAATTTATTTATTTAAAAAAATATTTTGATGATTTGTGGCAGATAGCCACAGCACCAAAAGCTAATCCAGTCTTTTTTTAAAGAATATTACTACATGCACTTTTCTGGGGAAAAAAGAATTTTAGCTTATTGTGTAATTTTTACATTATCTTCAGTAGAACACAGCATTGTCATTTATTTACTCATAGACTTATAATGGATAGGTTCACAGTAGAGAGCTGCACAGTAATGGGTACAGCGGTAATACCGTGGTAATCCCGCAATATTGGCGACAATTAATGATATTTTACTGCAGTAGTAACAGTGATGGGTAGGGACCAACTTAATTCACGATTTCACGGCCGTGACATTTTCCGTGAAGTTGGCCGTCTTCCGTAAAAAACGCCGATTTCCGTGAAATCCGTGATTTTTCGTGAATTTTAGCGCTTTTAGTTTAATTTGTGAGAACTCCAGAGTTTTATCAGCAGCTTTTGTACAGATGTTGCTGTTTGCTACGTGTCGCACTTCAGCACTAAGTAGTTGACATTGACTGTCTTGAGTCTTGACTCAGTGTAGTAAATATTCGTTGTTCAGAAATTGAGCTGTTGTCGATGTGTAACAAGTTCGTTTGGGAATTTAGCATTTCCTGTCCTGAGTGGAATGACAGAGTCTCATTTTGGTGCACTGTCTGAAAAGTTTCCAAAAATTTGCGATTTTTGTTGTGATTTTTGTCCACTGATTTGTTATCGGCGGCACTGTAAGACTGTCTTGTGGCAAAAGTCACATTGCATTTTGTGTCAAAGTTTTATCTCTTCAGTGATGGCAAAGAATATGTGATGAAAGAAAAATATCTTTTTACAACTTGACTTAAAACAAAATGGTCGCTTCTTTGCTTATTCATTGTTTCGGGGCTCTTTTGTTTTCCTGTGGCGTGTGACTATAGCGTGTGGTAATTGATAACGTATTGTGTTTATGCTGATAGAAGTGAGCTGCGACGATTGTGCGAAGTTTTATAGTTAGTTTTTTTTTAAGTAAGTAGAATGGTTATTGATACAGTGCAGCAATGCCAAACAGCTCCCCTTATGTGCTGTATACGTCAGTACTCTACACTGTGTCTCAAAAAAACATCCCAACATTTTTGACTGTAACTTGAAAACTAATTACCAGATTTTGATAATTTTTGGTACGAATATTCCTGACACAACTTGCCATCAAATCACCGTTTAGTTTTATACCTCGCCCAATGTATGCTTCTACACTACCTAGGAAAAACAGATCAAGCAAAATATGTGTTGAAGTAAACAGAAAACCTGAAAAAACATCCCCAACATTATCGATCATAACTTGAAAAATGTTAGCAGATTTTAATAATTTTTGGCAGAAATATTTTTGACAGAACTGGCTATTAAGTAACTGTTTTAGTTTCCACCTTACCCAACGTCTGCTTTTGCACTACCTGGAGAAAGCAGACAAAGCATAATACGTGTTAAGTGAATGAAAAAAGTCAATAAATTCTATCTATCCTAATCTGTGGGTTCCAACAGCCAGTCTATTACAAGGTTTGACTGTCATGCAGCAGTCATGCAGATGAAGTTTAGGAATATTTGTGAAGTCAAGAAGCGACTGGTAGAGCCTGGATTGGTCTGGAGCAGAACATTATCGATATTGCTGTCAACGAATGGAGAAAACGTCTTCTTGCCTGTGTTCGGGCCAACACTTCAAGCAATTTTACTACAGGCAGTTGACAAATGGACAGCTGGATGAAATGTCAGCCATAGTGTCAGAAATGTAAACAAAATGTGTTTTTATGCGACATGTTAATTAAACAATCATATCGCATTGGATAAAAAGTGATATTTTACTTGTTGTGTTTTCCCCAGGTAGTGCAGAAACAAACGTTGAGTGAGGTGGAAAAGTAAATGGTCGTTTGATGGCAAGTTGTGTCAGGAATATTCGTACCAAAAAATTATCAAAATCGGATAATTGGTTTTCATGTTACAGTCAAAAATGTTGGGGATGTTTTTTTGAGACACAGTGTACTATATGCTTAGGTCAACTCAGCCTCCTGTCCTTAGCAGGATAGGAGATGATCAGTAGCTGACGGGATACTAGGTGAAGTCTTAGTGTGTTAGATTGGGACGGTGGTATGTCTGCTGGCTGCACTCCGGGTCTAATTGTTCTGGGAAGTTGTTCTACCCATTTGCTTCTGTCACCATTTACCAAGCAGTACACTTTTACACGCGACAGTGTTTAATGTTTCACGCATCTTAGCTCTCTTCTAGGCGTCTGTCTGTCCTCTGTCTGCGTGTGGTTGGTAGCTTGACATAGTGGTAACGCATTTCATCCGATCAAAGTTACTCTACACTGGGCTGGGTTAAGTACTTGGATGGGTAACTGCCTGCGGGCAGGTAAATCATCTTGGTATGTAACTAGTTGCTTAGGTCAACTCAATCTTCTATACCTCTGGGGTAGGTAAATCGAGTACTGGCCTATCTGGCTGGGGTTAAGGCAGGGCGTGTTCATCTGTGTTCACGGTGTTGCCAGTTAACAATGGATGGCTGCGTAATGCGTCGCAGCGTCATTAGCTAACGCCAATCAGCCGCCACTTCCGAGATCGTGAAGCCCTGGGCCTATATAAAGTACCGGTCTACACCTTTTTATCTGTACATTTTTACTCTGATAAGTAAAATGGCTCAAGTAATTGCGCGACTTCTATAGTGCCTTACGTAACGTGCTGTTTGACGTTTGAAATTTGATATGTTGGCGTCGTAAGCCCCTAATTACTGGCTGGGTAGGCATTGCAGTGCATCTGACTGGTCCAGGGACTACTCGATAATAGCTAGAATTAAAGGTCTCCTTGGACTGGTCGAATAACGTTACTCGTAAGTACAGTAAAACGTTCATGAGCGTAGGCGATATCATTAATGGAGCAGTTTTTTGGTATTGATTTTTAGAAATTATTTTTAATGCATGATATCCGTATGCCGGCGGATCCGTGCTGCCTGTCTGCGTATAGTGTGACGCTTTTTCATTAGTATTATTAGCTCATGCCAACCAGCTGCCACTACGAACATTGTAAACAGGGGCGTCTAGTCCCCCTAAGTCCTTGGAGCAGGTCTCCCCTAACTTAAGGCGTCGAGGGGGTTGGGGAATTGGGAGAGGTATCCCCCTCCCCAGCCGACTACGGTGTTTGGTGGAGCGTCGTGAGCTCTCCCAGTAGGGTCCGGGGGGGCGGAGCCCTGGCGAAAAACGAATTTGGTGCATTTTAAACATCACAGAACACTTCTGGCTGCAAGATATTGTAAATCGTGAAAATAGCGTATTACAAGCTGAAATGCAGTATGCCATAAAAACTGGGCAGCAGACTCGAGCATTGGTTACAGCAAGAACTAACATTCATGATATCTCCCTATCATTTTTCTAATTTTGAAAAAAAAACTTCCTAGAGGAAAGGTTTTTCAGATGAAATTAGGTGGAGTTAAATACTATATTTCTGCATTTCTGATATATTCCATACATGCAAAACTTTCTTATGGGATAAGTTTTTGAAAAATTTAGCGTCGGGAGAAGTTAAATATTATAATTCTGCATTTCTGATATAACACGCAATATATCAAAAATGCAGAATTATAATACTTAATTTTTCCCCTAACTTCCCAAAAAACCTTCCCCCATTTTTTTCTTGGAGCATTTGCTCCAAGGTTTATATGGTGTAGACGCCCCTGTTTGTAAACGGCTTTTTGTCACGGTCTGACTTATATAAGTAGCGCTGTATCAAATACCAGACCCAGACCATTAAGTTTTTGGCCGACCGTTAGCCTTAGGTCGAGTCTTTGGTATGATGTGTCGTCGTCTGTCGTCTGTAACGCATGTATGTATAGTGGCTAAACGGTAAGTCCTGCCGGAAAACTTACTGCACGATTAATTGGCCCTGTGTCATGACTCAGTAAGTGTCCAAAATTTCAGCAATTTAGTGCAAGAAGAACATTTTTAAAAGTGAAGTAGGAAAAATGTGAGGTTTTTAACCGATAAGTCGCCGTGTCTCAGAAATGGTGACAGCTAGGTTGCTATTTATCAGTAATAGGAAGTCGCATAAGCCCTTTCAGATTACACGAAAATTATCGGCTTTAGATGACTTTGAAGGATAATTACGCACTCTGTTTTGCCAATCATGCAGTATACAATATATTGTGACTAAACTGTACGTCGTGGCGTAGGGGGTCGGCGATGGTACCGTAGAATAGGGCGATGACGACTTTTTATAGGCTGTCAGTGGTAACCATGTCTCATATCTGCAGCGGTTTGGCAGTTATTTTGAATGCAAAGTTGCTGTCTGCAGCCATCACCATGTGCGCCGAATTACCGTATCGTATCCTAACGTTGATTGTAGCGTTCGATAAAGCAGCGTTATCATAGCGTGTATGGGACTGTAGCCACTCTGGGAAATCGCTTTCTTTCCGCGACCGGAAGTCGGACGCTGGCCTTTAGATATAGGCGGTACGGTCGGTCCACCATAGCGACAGCTGGGCTTCTTGTCTTTAAGTTTCAACGCGTCGCCTGCAGTCTCTGCCAAGCTGCGCTTACAGTGTAGGTGGCACACTCATTCCCAAATTTTGTTAGGCCGCCCGGCTGCGTTAGCTAATCGTGACGGTCTGATGTTTTACTACCGATGTTTTTTTTACAACGCCAGGTCTTCGTGCTGTCTTCGCTGATCGCCATGAAATTTTGCCACGTGATCGGAAATATGTCCAGTTAGATATGGAAGTCCCGAAATTTGGGGAAGGGGTGCTTTTTCTCAGAAAATTATGGGACCAAAAACGTCCAAACTTATACGCGATTTCGGACAACTTCAGACTTTGATCGCAATTATCTCCACAATGGATCAAGATATTGACAATCGGAAAACGACGTTATCAGCTGCAATTCTTTCCAAGTTTTGCGAAAAAATGGTAACTAGCAAAAACGTTTATATGTTTAGCCATTTAAAATCAACTTTGCGCGTTCAGCGTACGATCAGTTTGGACCTCTGGCCATTCCAGCGTTTGCTTTCAATTAGACGTTTTAATTAATAATATTCAATTAATTAAATAATAATGCTATAGCGCCGCACCAAAGAACTTGAAGTATATACAACGGCCTGCTATACACCCTTAGTTAGTAAGTAAGTGAGTAGTTAAATTAACACGTCTGCGGCGATTGTTGTCGGTAAGATGAAAGAGCCGTCAGCTGACTGGCTGCTAGGTGGGTGGTCTAGCTGTCAATCAATGCCCAGTGGCCCGCTGTGACGTCACAGCTTGGTCAAGCGCATAATGTCCACTACCCAGCCACTGGCTGCTGGACGATGCACGCTCATGTCCACTGTAGTGTAGTGCTACTACGAGTAATCGGTGATTGTCGCAGACCGAATCGAATTCGGCTCGTTTCGATTCGACCCGAAAATTCTGTTACCATAATGTGCCCTATCGAAATCGGGCTCAAGTTCTTTCTACTTTCCCCTCGTTTCCCCCTTTTCCCCCTTTTCCACTTTCTTTCTCTGTCCTTTGACCTTTTTTATTCACTCTTTTTTCTCGACCTTTTCTCTTTTCTTTCGCGTTCCATCCTCTCATTTCCCTTTCCTCTGATCCCACACCCTTAGTCCAGCTAGGGGGTCTGTGAGAGCGCTGAAAATTCCCCCATGCAGCGGGTCCGGGCAGAGCCCGGTCGTCAAATGGTTTGTAGTGCAGTGTGAGTTAAAACACACGACAGTGGCGACAGCAATTTTGCATAAACCGCTAACAAAACTGCCCCCTCCCATTTTTCATTTATTACTCTGGTAGCGCAGTTGTTCAGTGTTCTGACATCATATATTGACGTCACTCGTGTGACGTAGTGATTTGCGTTATTGCAAATTTAGAAAGAGCAAGTGATTATTCTATTGCTGTGCATATTGTGTTGGTTAAAACCGAGTGCCGCTAGAAATTAGCAAGTTCTTGAATCGCCACCACCGAATCGTATCCGATTTGATACTTCTAACCGAATCGCCCAGCTCTAGTCCACTCACCAACTGACCAAGGTTATCCCACCACTTGTCTCTTTCCCTCACTCTGCCCCTCCCTCCCTTCCTGTCTCTGCATCTCTTGCCTGGTCGGCGTTTGGCTGCGGCTGCTGCTACTGCTGTTGCTATGTTTTCATAAGCTGCTGCTGGTCCACAGCGTGACTCTGTCATGATGATAGAGACAGCAGCGACGCTTTATGGTTAAGATGACATTGCCATGTCTGTATCATCGCGACAGGACGCTAGTACGCCTTTTGTCCGCCATGCGTCGCTCTACCGTATCCAGATAGTGGACTAGTCGGTGTGACGTCTCTCTGTTGACGTCATTATGACGTCATATATCTGCATCAGTTTACATTACGTTACGTCTCTTACCGTACGGTGACGTAGAAGGTAAGCAATAGGTGGTGTGAAGGTCAGGTACTTGCTTACGCGAGCCAGACTCGCGACCTGAAGCGCTTTACAATCTCCGGGCAAGTGGCAGCTGATTGGCATGAGCTCAGTGTTTGAATTGCCGGGGGGGATTGAACCCCCCCCAACTGTTTTCTCAACCCCTTTAACACACTTACAAATTATGTTCTGGGGGTCAACTATATACTATATACATAGGATTTATATCACAATTTTGGTTGAGTTCCGACCGTCGAAAAGTTCACCCCCAGCTAATTTTTCACAATTCAAACACTGCATAAGCTAATGATACAGCAGCGCGCTATGCGGCCGTCCGTTCCTCGCGTCAACGAACGGTTGCAGTCCCCCGGAGTTGCAGCCAACAGACATAGCACCGCCCCGGTCAGCCACACCGGGCCTTCACCCCGTAAGCTGCTACTCATTTTTCGCCCGCTGAGGGTAGGAAGCTGAGTTGACCGTAATCATGTAGCGGAGCGGCGTTTGTTTAACCGCCACGAGCGCTGAGTGGCGTTTGGCTCAGTTGGTAACGTCGTTAGTCGCATCAACGAAGTTGATCAACGTCGGGCCCGGTTAGTACTTGGATGGATGACCGTCGACAGGCGGGTGAACCATTTCGGTATGTAACCACTCACCCAGGTCAACTCAGCCTGGCCATTTCTCTGTGGGTAGGCACAGTGAGTACCAACAAAAGCTGTTACGTAAACAGGCACACCGTGCGATGCACTAGCCTTGTATCTGTGGTCTCGTAATGTAAGCTGGTGTCTGGCTGAGGGTTAAAGAAACGGAGATCAGCTCCGCCCTGTGGGTCTTACGGCACGGGAAGGACTTCACTTTTTACATTTACCTTTACTATGAGCGCTGACCGACCACGATGAATGACGTTAATACACAAGCGTCGGCCAACGGCGCTGTTTTTACGTCTTAGCTGCTACGAGGTGCGCTTCGTATTGAATAGTTCTATTAGCCTGAGTCCACTAGTGCATTAAACGTTTCGATTGTCACTTCGTGTGTGCTATATACTTAACTTTTACTTACTTACTAGCACGGACAGCCGGCAACTAGCAACCGCTAAAATGGCACAGAGAAATGAAGATTTGCGTGAGCGTTCTGCAGCGTGGGAGTAAACGGGTGTGTCGCTGAATTTTTGCTTAAAATGTCAAAGGAAGGTTGTGAAGCGCCGATGGACGGCTGCATATGTCAGTACTGGGTTGACGTAATATGCTGCGGCTCGAAATGGTTCATGACCATGTGACTTTGTGATTCTGCTGGTTGATATATGATTATGATGTTTGCCATATTTATTTACTTACTTACTAAATTGCTACTTGTGTTATAGGAAGCCAAGCTATGTGAGAGCTGCTCGAAAATTGTCAACACTGGAATGACAGAAACTTCCGTACGTTGCTAATATTGTTGTCCTGATTATTATTCATTGATTTATATTTAAAAAATACTTTTGTCTCATTTTTGCTTTGTACAGTCAGGCTATTGGTATGCTCCGTCATCATCTGCCTGTCATCTGTACCGTTTTGTACTGTGGCTAAATGGCACGTCGTTGGTGGTCAACGATGGTACCATTGGATAGGGCGTTGGTAAGTTCCTATAGTCTGTCAATAGTAACAGTGCCAATTTCCAGCAGCTTGGCTACGATTTACAACACAGAGTTTCTGCCTACATCTGCGTTTGTGGAAAAAGCTACTTGCTTTTTTGCTGATTAAAATTTAAATGGAAACTAGGAGGATCTTTGAGTGTTAAATAAGTAAATGCAAGATTAAATATAGCAACAGGTAGAGTACAGTCAGCTTTTCCTAGAAACAGCTGGGCCCTTGTTAAAGTAATAGAAGCACGTTGTTTCAGTGATGTTAATAATGAAGCCAACAACGATTATCTGTAGCATTTTATGCATTATTATGAATATTATCTCCATCAAAGAAGGGAGTTCTGTGATTTTGTCTTTTGGAGTTGTTTCCGGTTGCACTTTGAAGTGTTTTTTAGTTGCTAGGATACTGTAGCATATTTTGCTCTTTATGGCTGTTTCTAATGTTTTTGTGTTTTTTTTCTATTGCTTTAGGATGATTCGTCGGCTTCCGTGGAAATATCTCGGCTGAAGTTGCAGCTGCAAACGTCATTGAGTGAGCGTGGAGTGTTTGAGATGAAGATTGCGCAACTCACCGATGATCTGAAGAGAATTGAATCTGAAAGAGACGAGGTATCGGCTGTTGGTTTTAGCATTGTATACAGTGCAAGTCAAAGAATTTACCCTTCTCCTCTTCTTTCTAGCCTTTTGTAAGTTTTGTTTAAAAAATGAAATTTTAAAGCAATATCGAAGTGAAACATTCTTTGTATGCTAGTGGTTACTATGGCGTAACTTAGTCATAGTTAGAGATAATTGAATGAAACTTTGTAGTTTCACTTAGATTTGAACTCATAATATGTGTGTAAAATATTGCCTAAAATTTTTAGCTTTCGAAAGGTAAATTTTAGAATGGACTTGATCAGGGGTAGATGTTTTTGAATCACTGTGTAGATCCGCAGAGATGGCTTATGACTTACGTTCATACTGTTTACTACCAGGATCTAAAGTTCGGTTGGATGTGTGGGTCTTATTGGAAAACATGCACCAGTTACAGCTAAAAGTCTGGTACTTGATATAGCATTGCTTACAGGAGACAGACTCGTGGTCAGAAGCACTTTACAATCTTGGAATTGGCAGCTGATTGGCATAAGCTAATGATACTACAGTGCACTATTTGGTGCCTGTGTCAGCGAACAGTTAAACCCATGGTGCAGCCAGCAGACATTCTACCACTTTAATCAGCTGCACTAGGTCTTCACTTCGTGGCCTGTGAGCTAGTACTACTCGTGTCCAAACCCACTGAGGGTAGGAGGCTGAGTTGATCTGAGCACCCAGTTGCCAGTAGATTAGTGACTTACTCATAATTGTTTGCGAATGACCCGCAGTGAGATAGATTGTGCAGCCTGAAAGTTACGTGTTCGATACTGTAATCACTAGACCACTTGTACCTAGAGCTATGCTGGTACGTGTGAATGAACACTGTATGTTTAGATGGCTCGGGAACGGATTGAGCTGACAGGACGGAGTGATAAAATGACGAGTGAGAGAGATCGACTGATTAAGGAACGGGCTTCAACTGAGAAACAATTGCGTGAGACGGAACTTAAACTCAAGGACATGAGTGACAAGGTTATATGATTATCTCTGTCTAAACAATCAGTCAGTTGGTTCTAAGTGTAAAATGTCATGTACCGTGAATGTAGAATGTGGTTCTTTTCAAGGTGCAAGTTCCACATGGTAGCACTGATCTTCACTTCTTTAGCGCTCGACTATGCACCAGCATACATTGCAAACCTGATGGCTATGGGGCTAGGGTATTATGTATAAAGCATCAGCTAATCAAGTTTATTGAAAATACATCAGCACGGGTACCGGATTGAAGCTGGTTGCAGTAGTCCATTTGCAGTGAAACACTAGGCTCACGTGTGAAAAAGTCACAGGCGGTCACAATAATTCTTATGAATAATGTCAGTTATAGGGTGGAAATTAAGTTACGGTACAATGTTTTTGCAGCCAGTGTGCCATATCCACTGTTGCATGCATAGTACACTGTGTTCAGAAAAAAACACCCGCTCACGTTTTCTGTTATATCTCTGTGAAAAATGTTTAGATTTGCACAAAATTTCCAGGGAATGATAAGCGGGAAACAAGTATTCCAAAGGTGAAAAAGTTAAATATTCTTAGCTACTGGTGACGCCATGCTGACGTCATATTTCTGTTTGTAAATTATGGGTTTTACCGCTGAAGACAGACATTTGAGGAAATGTTAAGATACATCAATTGGTCATTGTGGTAACTGGTCTCAAAAATTTGCTTATCCATTGCACAATTTTCTATTGTGACCTGTTTTCGTGGTTTATCCCTTTGGCTGAGTGAGAGATCCTCAACTTTGTTGATGTTGGCTAGCGTATGCGCACTGCGTCACTGTGTGGATGACCACTTGCCCGCTATCAGTTAAACGGCTTGATACTGCCAGTCATGTCAATTTTTTTTATTTAAAAGTATCATTCCATCAATATTCAATTGTCTATTTATTGTCCATAAACATGTAGCACAAACTTGCGGCAAGCAGTTGATCAGATGTCTGTCTAAAATGGTAAAACCCATAATTCACAAATGCAAAAATATGATGTCAGCATGACGTCACCAGTAGCAAAGAATATCTAATTTGTGCACCATGAAATATTAGTTTTCTTCTAAACATTTTCTGAAAATTTTGTGGAAATTCGAACATTTTTCGTGGAGATATAAAGGGAAACGTGAGTAGGTGTTTTTTTCTGAACACAGCGTAGATTATGTCATTGGAAATTTTTAAGCATGTATGAAACACATACAGTGACATGCCTAGCCTAATTTCAGATGGTAGGCAGTTCTATGCACTCATACGGACCACTTATGTCAAAACTGCAGTTGCCATAGTTAGTTGTCGTCAATGGAACAGATAGTTGTACGGGCTCGGCAGATTGCAGGTGACAGTGTTCTGTAGGTAAGACCAACTGTTTTCGTGTATGTAGCTGGATGAGACGAAGCGCCTGCACTCGATGCAGTTGGAGGAGTTAGAGAAAAGAACATCACAACTTCAGCTGGAGGCCGATGCACTGCTCAAGGCACAACAAGCACTGTATGTCAATGACCAGCTTCTATCATTATTTATCTGGGGTCTTTATTGCCCAATGAACCTTTGAATCAGTTCACATTTTCTCTCCTTCCTGCATTTTTCTGGTTCTCTTCCATTTACGTTTTATTGTGGGTTTTGCTATATATTCTGTCATATATTGGCATGGTTGTTTAATTTCTAGCCAGAATTTCTTTGCTTGGCGCAACTGTGGACAAAGTAATGTTTTGCTGTGACTGAATTGTGTGTTTTGGTATACACTGCAGCTTTTGCAGTATTGGTCAAATGTTTGTTATAACACATAGGTAACTAATTTTGTGCACAAAACCTCACTGTTATTTTTGCTCTTCCATTTTCGCATTTGCTAAAGGTGAAAAATTGGAAAAGGTGAAAAATGAGAAAATAAAAAAGATAAAAACATAGGCCTTGTTTAGAAAGAAAAATAAAGATGAACTAGGCGTGTGCAGTTTTAAAAATATGACTTTGGTTTGGTTTTCAGTTTCTACCGTCTGCTGTTTAGTGTGTAGTATATTGTATTACTTTATATTATTACCATCATTTGCCATATTTACTTTGCATAAAACATCAGAAATTATGCAGACTCTTTCGCGTGCTGACTGCAACTAATCGTCAGTTGCAGTGTTTTGAAACTAAGCCACGAGAAAGCTTAGGCAGACATGATAAGTGTAAAAACTGTCTAAAACCTGGCGGTTTTTAAAAACCGAACTGTGGAAACCGAGTTTTCAGTTTTCAAAATTTAATGTGGGTTTAGTTTTAAAACAAACTCGAAATTTTCGACGGATTCCACACACCCCAAAGATAAACAATTATTATGACTGCCCGACAAAGCTGAGGATGTTCGCGGTTTTGGTTGGTTGGTGCAGAATGCCGTACAAGCAGCAGGCGGAAAATCAGGCTGAGAGAATCAGATCATTAACGGCCGAACGAGACTCACTTAAGATTGAAGTCAATCATTCCAAGGTATGCTCTATCCTCCAGGATTCTCCATTTATCTGAGTTTAATATCTTATTGTCTCTGCATAGTGTTTGTGTGCACATGTTTTGGTTTTTGCAGTTTTGCTCTCACCATTTGGAATGCTCTTTCTTTGGTCATTTACATTGTGTTTTTGTGTACTATTTTTATCTCCAGCTCAGACTTTTTTCTATAATCTAGTTTTTAAATGGTCCAACCGAAGTCTTCACGATGTTGCCCATTTGAGGTCTAAGAGATTTGGACTTGTCTTTCACAGAGTTGAAGATTTTTGCATCATTTTCTCAAATTATGGGACAAATTGTGCTTGTTTTTTTGTGATATATAATGTCAGAATGTTAATGAAAAGTGTTGTTTGTGTGTTAGCTGGAGTTGTCAGCAGAGGCGTCCGCCAAGTCTCAGATTGACGATCTTTTGAAAAAGTATGCTTTGCATTCATTTGTGTTTTTTTGACATTTTTAAAGTTTGGTTGTTATTTTTGTAACATACTGTTGCAAGATTTTTGCAAATTATAGCTGATTAAAAATTAACAAAAAAAAAGTCTTGCAGCCAAATGTTGCAAAAGTAGAAATTAGCTTTTCAAAATTAAGAAAAAATAATTTTTTATTTACAGCATTTTGCTACAAAATTTTTAAAATTATAGTTCATAAAAATATTCATGTGGTTTTTGCACTGCAATGTGGCAAAAATAAAAGTTTTTTTGCAACATTTTGCTGCAGGATCATGTTAGTTATGGCAGGTAAAAGTGTCATTGCTGTAGACAGAGTCATGTTATTTGTGTATAGTAGTGTGAATCATGCCTTATGGATAGTGTTGTTATGAAATGTTGTTGGAACCGTAGAAATGCGGAGATGGCAAAGGAGCTTGATGCTTCGAGGCAACTGATGGCCAAGAAACAGGCTGAGATTGAACAAATCCAGAACGAGGTCTGAACTAATATTTTGTTCTTATGAGGAAGTAGTTTCATGTTAATTTAGAATGCTGGCTTATGTGGCAAGCAGATAGCGAAAATGAAGTAGTTGATCATCATTTGTTTATTTAGTGTCAATGAAATGTAACCTAGATGACAAGAAATTTGAGCTAAGGTTCACATGACGCGCGAAAACCTATAGCAGTTCCTGTTCACAGACTGTCAGTTTATCTCCAGCTGTTTTCACGAAAGACTGGCCAACAACGGTAAAATAACGACTTTTACTGGGGTATTGCTTTTTGATGCCCTCATGTGCAGCTTTCCTTGAAGCTAGAAAATTGAGACTTGGACCATCGAAATCTACATTCAATGCTGAAAATTTTATACGCAGCTTTTCCGTGTCTATCTCGATTGGTTTCAGTGCAATTTACTCTTGATAAGTGTCTCACAGCCCAAAATTGCCAAAAAATCCATGAAATCCCCTATTTTAGTGTTCAAAGTCATCCAAGGTCATTGAATTCGGTGGCAACCGAGAGCCATTGTACGACTTACTATTAGTGATTAATAGTAATCTAGGCCCTGTCTCCCACTGTTATTGAGATACAGCGACTTATTGGCCAGAAATCGCTAATTTTTTCCACCCTCTCTCATTTAGCGCCCTCGATCGGGGTGACCTCCTTCGAATTCATGGAAAAGCGTCACCGTTCCTGAAACTAAAGACTTTCGGGCAGCCGATGCTAAAAATTTGGTAATCCTAGCTTGCACCGTTTTTGACAGATCCACCCGTGTGACGGATGGACGGACGGACGGACAGACAGAATTGCGATGGCTAAGACGTGCTGAAAGCAGTAGCTGCTTTCACGCGTAATAAAAACACAGGTAATTGAGAATATGTATAGATAAAGGTTTTATCAGAATAGAATAATTTGTCGAAATGTTGGGCTTTGTGTCGGTTTGTGTGCAGCAGAAATTGTTGTAAGTTGGAAAGTTAGGGAGTTTCTGAAATAAGCACTACAAGGGGTGCCAAATAACAACTTTTCTGGAAATTTTTCGCAAATGCTGCTTTTCTGAATTCCGGTTCAAAAAAATTGTTTACGAGAACACAAATTTTAGGGGGTGTCCTGGGTAACTCATAACTAGTAACTCATTTATATGGGTTATGGAAGGTGGTGACCTTAGTACAGCACCCCCTTGACTTTGATCATGCCATAAATAAAATCATATATTCACTGTGTTTCAAATAAATGAACCTCTGTTACATTTTCAAAGAATTTCAACAATTTCGGTTCATTATCAACAAATTCTGATAGAGATGATCGTTGTCTAATCAGCACACCATAGATTAGAGCGTGCCGTTGTTGCAGTTGACAAAGTTGAAAGGCAAGTTGGGGCACACGCCAGTGTCAGCTGGTCCCAAGTTGCTGGTTGAGTCGGAAGCTGGTACCAGTGATGATGTAGCGTTGCTACGGCAACGAGTTGCGGAGCTTGAACTGATGTTACATCAGTCAAAGACTGATGCAAGTCTTGCTGCAAATGGAGACGAAACTGGTCTGTTTTAGTAATAAATACCGTTAGAATAATCAGACATTTTTCTGTGATTTCGCCAGTGTTTTTTGTCACTTTTGTCACAGCCACAAACTTACAGAGCTACAAAAAAGATAAAGGATTCTAATTGATTGTACTGCTTACTTGAGTCAGACTCGTGACCAGAAGTGCTTTTCATTCTTGCGAGTGGCAACTGATTTCCATTAGTTAAAACTTGGTTAAAATGCTATGTATTCTGGTCATTTTTTTAACTTTTTTCACAATATGCAGCACTGAGGCTAGAATCATTGTTATCCTTTTTCTGTACTAGGTCGCCTTTATGGTATGTATGTTTCCACCCTGTTTTTTGTACTTGTTTATTTTTATTATCCTTTATTTTTCACTTTTCTTCCAAAACTGGACAGTGGACAAGAAGACCAAAATTGGAGGAAGAACGACCCTTACTTGGAAGGAATTGAGGCCTAGTTTCAGCGAGATCCGCTGAGGTGTTTTGGAGGGAGAGACATTTTGCCAGATTGATAATCAACGGTTTCGCAAATCAGCAGTTGTAGACCGAGACAGTTGGACTTCTGGTGTCGGGCAGCCTCATGTTGGGCTTTCCGCCAAATTTTTGGTTCTGTTAGGTAGATGGGGCTAGTTTTCCCTCATTTCAGTTAGTACTCAACTGTTGTATTTAGTTAGCTGCAATTGAGCCATATAAATACGAGAAAAATGTGCCTCCAGCGCTGACATATTGTGCAGGTGTCCGCATGCGCAACCTCAACTTTTGCTCTTTTTAGCTGCAAATTCACACATTGATCACCTGAGCTCTGGGGAACCTTCACATTAATTTTGATTTTTTTATGCCTTTTTGTCTTTGAGTTAGCAGCCCACCTGAACAAGTCGGTAAGCTACATAGTTCGCAACTGCTGGCGAGCAACTATTGTCCTCGGAACACATTTGAACTGTCACAACCACAGAAATGCTATCTGACTAACATATGGTCGAATAAGATCTACCAGTTGACTGGATAGAAGTTGTGCATATTTGTGTATTATAATGTTATTATAATATGATTGTGCTTTTGTAGATGCACTTATTAGC